>Ga0257114_1000412_pt1 | contig 33529 bp, 30 predicted proteins | sample SI112_10mmetaG_FD_190149 | JGI IMG/M metagenome (GOLD analysis project Ga0257114, IMG submission 190149) | Marine microbial communities from Saanich Inlet, British Columbia, Canada - SI112_10m | ecosystem: Environmental > Aquatic > Marine > Inlet | place: Canada: British Columbia | collected...
TATTTAAATTGAATTATGAATAAAGAAACTTTTGATCGTAGTAAACCGCATGTTAATATAGGTACGATTGGTCATGTTGATCATGGTAAGACTACTTTGACTGCTGCTATTAGTAGTTATTTGGATCCTGCTAATAGGAAGGCTTATGATGAGATTGATAATGCTCCTGAGGAGAGGGAGCGTGGTATAACTATTAATACTGCACATATTGAGTATGAGACTGGTGTTCGTCATTATGCTCATGTTGATTGTCCTGGTCATGCTGATTATGTTAAGAATATGATTACTGGTGCTGCTCAGATGGATGGTGCTATATTGGTTGTGTCTGCTAGTGATGGACCTATGCCACAGACTAGGGAGCATATATTGTTGGCTAAGCAGGTTGGTGTACCTAGTTTGGTTGTTTTTTTGAATAAGGTTGATCAGGTTGAGGATGAGGAGTTGTTGGAGTTGGTTGAGATGGAGGTTCGTGAGTTGTTGAGTTCATATGATTTTGATGGTGATAATATACCTGTTATTAAGGGTAGTGCTTTGAAGTCATTGGAGGGTGATGATTCTGCTATTGGTTCTGGTTCTATTAAGGAGTTGATGGATGCTGTTGATTCTTATATTCCTTCTCCTGAGCGTGCTGTTGATCAGGATTTTTTGATGCCTGTTGAGGATGTTTTTTCTATATCTGGTCGTGGTACTGTTGTGACTGGTCGTATTGAGCGGGGAGTTATTAAGGTAGGTGAGGAGATTGAGATTGTTGGTATTAAGGATACTCAGAAGACTACATGTACAGGTATTGAGATGTTTAGGAAGTTGTTGGATGAGGGTTTAGCTGGTGATAATGCTGGTATATTGTTGCGTGGTACTAAGCGTGAGGATGTTGAGCGTGGTCAGGTTTTGTGTAAGCCTGGTTCTATTACTCCACATACTGCTTTTGAGGCTGAGGTTTATGTGTTGACTAAGGAAGAGGGTGGAAGACATACACCATTTTTTAAGAATTATAGGCCTCAATTTTATTTTAGGACTACTGATGTTACTGGATCTGTGACATTGCCTGAGGGTACTGAGATGGTTATGCCTGGTGATAATGTTAAGATTACGGTGGAGTTGATTGCTCCTATTGCTATGGAGGAAGGTCTACGCTTTGCCATCAGAGAAGGTGGTAGAACAGTAGGCGCAGGCGTTGTATCAAAAGTAATAAAATAATTTAATTAATATAGGAGCGTAGCTCAATTGGTAGAGTAGCGGTCTCCAAAACCGTTGGTTGGGGGTTCGATTCCTCTCGCTCCTGCCATTTTTAAATAAGATGATTTCATTTATTAGAGAATCTTTTAAAGAGATAAAAACAGTTACTACACCTTCTAAAAAGGAGAGCCAATCTGCTGTGATTGCGATTTTGATAGCTTTATTAATCACAGCTTTGGTTATAGTCTTTGCAGATTTTATTATATCTAAAGTCATTAAATTAATATTTGGTTTTTAAGGGTAATTATGGAAAATAATTGGTATATATTAAAAGTAGTATCTGGTCAAGAAAATAGAATATCCAAAGCTATTGAAACATTATCTGCTCAAGGTAAAATTTTTATAGAGGAGGTTTTAGTTCCGGCCAAAAAAGTCTCTAAGGTAAAAAAAGGTAAAAAAGTTCAGGAATTAGATAAATTATTCTCTGGATATGTATTTGTTAAATTTGATTTAAATTTAGACACAAAAAGTAATATTTTGTCAATTCCTAAAGCTTCCAATTTTTTAGGTGGTGCTAATCCTACTCCTGTATCAAAATCAAAGATGGATGATATTTTTGCTATGATTAGCGATGATAATTCTGGTTCTATGGATCGTGATAAAATCTTTGAAATTGGTGAGACTGTTAATGTTATTGATGGTCCATTTGACTCTTTTTCTGGAGTTGTGGAGGTTTTTGATGATGAAAAACAGAGTATTAAGATCTCTATTTCTATATTTGGTAGATCTACTTCTGTTGAATTAAATTATGATCAAGTAAAAAAAATAAACTAAACTATTGCAAAATTAATTAATTGCCTTAGTTTTATCAGCTTTTAAGTGAAATAATATGAGTGAAAAAGAAATAATAGGTTTTATAAAATTACAAGTTCCAATTGGAAAGGCTAATCCTGCTCCTCCAATTGGTCCTGCTCTTGGTCAAAAAGGTCTTAATATCGCCGAATTCTGTAAACAGTTTAATGCGGAAAAAATAGATTTTCCTGTTGGCACACCTGTAACAGTTACAATTGCTGCTTACAAGGATAGAAGTTTTTCTTATAAATATAAATTGCCTCCAATGTCTTATTTAATTAAGCAAGCAATTAAATTAAAGAAAGGCTCTTCTGCTCCAGGAAAGGAGAATGCTGGCAAAATTACAATGCAGCAAGTTAAAGAAATTGCCGAGAAGAAAATTGCTGATACTAATGCATATAATCTTGAAGCATGTATGCAAATGGTTGTTGGTTCTGCCATTTCTATGGGTTTAGAGGTTGTTGATTAATTCTTATTAAAATTTGATGAAAAATAATATTGTAGAAATAGATAATCTTGATCAAGCGATTGATAATTTATTAAAATATTCTTCTAAAAAGAAAAGAAAATTTAATGAATCTGTTGATATAGCTGTGACTTTAGGCATTGATCCAAAACAATCTAATCAAATGGTTAAAGGTTCCATTATATTACCTAATGGTTCTGGAAAAAAATATAAAATCTTAGTTTTAACTTCTGATAAAGAGGCTCAAAAGAAAATTTTAGAAGTTGGTGCAACTTATAGTGGTGATGATGAAATGGTAGAAAAAATTATTGCTGGTTTTGATGATTTTGATATTTGTATCACAACTCCTGAATATATGCCAAAAGTTAGTAAGGCTGCAAGAAAGTTAGGCCCTAGGGGATTAATGCCTAATGCTAAAAATGGCACTGTAACTGATGATTTGGGAAAAGCAGTTACTGATAGCTTAAAAGGTAAGGTCAATTTTAAGAATGATAAATATGGCATTGTTCATTCTTTAGTTGGTAAGGTCAATTTTTCAAAAGAAAATTTATTTGAAAATATCAATACCATTCTAAAATCTATATCAGATTTAAAACCTGAAACTTCAAAAGGTAAATTTATCAAAAGATTATTTATCAATTCTACTATGGGTAAATCATTTGAAGTTGATGTAAATTCTTTAAATTTAACAAAATAATGAATAGAGAAGAGAAGACAGAGCTAATATCATTAATGAAGAGTGACTTTCAAGATAAAAACTCTTTTGTTTTAATGGATTATAGAGGTGTGAGTAATTCTGATTTCACCGATTTTCGTAATCAATTACGCGAGAAAGGGATTTCTGTTAAGGTTGCTAAAAATACTTTAATAAAAATTGCCATTAGAGATACAGATTTAGAATCATTAAACCCATATTTGTATGGACCGACAGTTATTATTTATGGTGATGACATTGTATCATTGGCTAAAATTATTTCTAAAGCTAGTGCTGATAATGATAATCTAAACTTTACTGCTGGATATTATAATAATGATTTGATTAATGAGGATGATATTAAAAAATTATCCAAATTAAAATCAATAGAAGAATTGAGAGCTACCTTTATTGGTATTCTTAATAGTGCACAATCTAGATTTGTTGGCACTATTAAAGCTCCTATGTCTAAGAATTTAACTTTGTTAAATGCTTATATTAAGGATAAAAGCTAATTTTATTCTTAACTAATTTTATGGTACCATTTTAACCTATTACTTAAATTATTATTAAGTAATAAGTTAAAATGGTATTTAGAACTAAACTATATTGATATATTATGACTACTGATTTAAATAAAATATGTGATGAACTTTCTGCTTTAACTGTTGTAGAGATTTCTGAATTAAGCAAAATGTTGGAAGAAAAATGGGGTGTAAGCGCTGTTGCTGCTGCTGGTGCTCCTGCTGCTGGTGCTCCAGCTGCTGGTGGTGAAGCTGCTGCTGAATCTAAAGATTCTTTCGATGTAAAACTTACTGATTTTGGTGATAAAAAAATCAACATCATTAAAGAGGTAAGAGCTATTACTGGTCTTGGTTTAAAAGAAGCTAAGGATTTAGTTGAATCTGTTCCTGGTGATCTTAAAAAAGAAGTTTCTAAAGATGAAGCTGAAGAAATTAAGAAAAAGATAGAAGCTGCAGGAGGAAAAGTTGAGCTTGTTTAATTAAAAATCTATCTATTACTATCTCTTAATATAATAGAATATATTAGGATATTTATAATAACTTAATTTAAAAATTAGAAGTGGATCAAATTCGTTATTCTGATAAATTATCTTCAAGAAAAAAGCTAACAGGTAATAAAAAAGAGCAAGAGGTACCTCATTTGATATCTTTGCAAAAAGATTCTTATGAAAAATTGCTTAGTAGTAAATCAAATTCAGATAGCAATTCTTATATTGGTATTGAATCTGTTTTTCGTTCTTTTTTCCCAATCACTGATTCTGTGGGTAAAGTAACCTTAGAGTTTGTTGAATATTTACTATCTGATCCATTATATAGCCCTGCAGAATGTATATCTTCTAGTAGAACTTATGCATCTTCCTTAAAGGCAAAATTAAGATTAATAGTTTGGGATACAAATAGTGAGGATCCTAAAAATAAAGAAATCCTATCAATTAAAGAGCAGGAGGTATATCTTTGTGAATTACCTCTTATGACTGATAATGGTAGTTTCGTTATTAATGGTTCTGAAAGAGTTGTCGTATCTCAAATGAAGAGGTCTCCTGGTGTATTTTTTGGCAGTGAAGCTGGTCCAAATGTTTTCGGTTCAAAAATCTATACTGCAAAAATTGTTCCAAATCTTGGTTCATGGTTGGATTTTGAAATTGATAATAAGGATATATTGCATTTTAGAATCGATAAAAAGAGAAAAATGCTTGCGACCTCTTTATTAAGAGCTCTGGATTTTTCTTCCAAAGATATCATTACTAGCTTCTATAATAAATTCCAAATTTCCTTTAAGAAAGATAAGGGATGGGTTTCTGAATTTCTTCCTGAATTATTCTTAGATACAAAAGCTAGTTCCGATATAATAGACGCTAATTCTGGTGATGTAATAATTACTAAAGGTAAAAAAATTAATCAAAGATTAATCAAAAAATTACAAGATTCAGGTTTTAAAGAATATATTTTATCTGACGATTTAATTTTTGGTCATGTTATTATTAATGATCTATTAGATTCTGAAACTGGAGAAATTTTGTTGGAATCTGGTAGCATGCTAACAAAAGAAGGTTTAGAAGCGTTGCAAAATTTAGATTTTGATGCTGTCGAAGTAGTCAACCCGTCAAAATCTAAAATTGGTGCCTATATTTACAATACTTTAATAATTGATAAAAATAAAACTACTAAGGATGCCTTACTTGATATTTATAGGTCAATTAGATTGGGCGAGTCTTTAGCTTCAGTTGAGGTTGCATCTAATTTCTTAAATTCATTATTTTTCAGTGTTGGTAAATATAATTTATCCGATGTTGGTAGAATGAAAATTAATTACAGATTAGATCTTAATATTGCTGAGGATGTCTTACATTTAACAAAAGAAGACATTCTTAAAACAATGGAAATTATTAGTACAATTAAATATAATGATTTTCAAACTGATGATATTGACAATTTAGCAAATAGAAGAGTTAGAACAGTAGGGGAATTGGTAGAGAATCAATTGAGAATTGGTATTTCTAAAATTGAAAAATATATTTTAGAAAAAATGCATTCTTCAGATTCCGATTCTATAATGCCGCAAACCTTAATAAATTCTAAACCATTATCTTCTTCTATTAAGGATTTCTTTGCGATGTCGCAATTATCGCAATTTATGGATCAAACTAATCCATTATCTGAAATCACTCATAAAAGAAGGTTGTCTTCTCTTGGACCTGGTGGTTTAGTAAGAGATAGAGCGGGCTTTGAAGTTAGGGATGTTCATCCTACTCATTATGGTAGAATATGTCCAATTGAAACTCCTGAGGGGCCAAATATTGGTCTTATCAATTCTTTAGCAACTTATGCTAGAGTTAATAATTATGGCTTTATTGAAACTCCTTTTAGAAAAGTAATTGATGGCAAGGTTGGTAATGAGGTGGTATTTTTATCTGCAATTGAAGAAATTGATCAGAATATTGCTCAATCAAATATTAAAATTGAAGCAGATGGAACTATCGATGAAGATATAGTTGTTTGTAGAAGAAATGGTGAATATATCACCTTAAAATCTGCTGAAATTGATTTAGTTGATGTATCTACAAAACAATTAATTTCTGTTGCAACAACATTGATTCCTTTTTTAGAAAATGATGATGCTAATAGAGCTTTGATGGGTTCTAATATGCAGCGTCAGGCTTTACCTTTATTGCAAAGTACAGCACCTTTAGTTGGTACTGGTACAGAATCAGTCATTGCTTATGATTCTGGAGTTGTAATTAAAAGTGATTTTGATGCAATTGTAAAATATGTAGATTCTACCAAAATTATTATTGAATCTGAAAGTAAAGATTCTATTGGTCAAATTAAGACTTATAGTTTAGTTAAATATTCTAGAACAAACCAAGATACTTGTATTAATCAGAAACCTATTGTTTCGGTTGGAGATATTGTTAAAAAAGGGCAGGTTATGTCTGATGGACATGCTGTTGATAATGGTGAATTGGCTCTTGGTAAAAATATCAGAGTAGCTTTTATGTCCTGGAATGGTTATAATTTTGAGGATTCTATAATTGTATCTGAAAAATTATTGCAGGATAATACTTTTACTTCAGTTCATATTGAAGAATTGGAAATTGTAGCAAGAGATACCAGATTAGGCCCTGAAGAAATTACTAGGGATATACCTAATATTAATGAAGAATATCTAAGTAAATTAGATGAAGAAGGTATTATCCATATTGGTGCAAAGGTTAAAGCTGGTGATTTAATAGTTGGTAAGACAAGTCCAAAAAGTGAGTCACCTATGACTCCGGAAGAAAAATTATTAAAAGTAATTTTTGGTGAAAAATCTTCCGATGTTAAGGATTCTTCTCTTTATGCTCCAATTGGTATGGATGGTGTTGTAGTTGATGTTAAGATTCTATCTAGAAAAGGTTTAGATAAGGATGAAAGATCACTATATATTGAAAGCCAAGAAATACAAAAAGTCACAAGAGATAGAGATTCTCATATTACATTCTTAAAAGAATCTGTTTCTAATAGATTAAAATCAGTTTTATTTGGACAAATATTATCTAACAATATTGGTAAGAAGAAAAAATCTTTAAAATTAGACTATAATATATTACAAGAATTTTCTCCTGATGAATTATTAAAAATCTCTGTTGAAGATGCTGAAGCTGCTAATAAATTAGCTGACATTATAAAATCATATAAGGATCAATTATCTGATATTAAAAAGGAATATGATGAAAATATCTCTCGTATTAAATCTGGTGATGATTTAAAACAGGGTGTATTGAAGATTGTTAAGGTCTATATAGCATCTAAATCTGTGTTACAAGCTGGTGATAAAATGTCAGGACGACATGGTAATAAGGGTGTTGTTTCTAAAATAGTTCCAGTTGAGGATATGCCATATGACGAAAATGGTGAATCTGTTGATATTATTTTGAATCCTCTTGGTGTACCTTCTCGTATGAATATTGGTCAGATTTTAGAATCTCATCTAGGTTTAGCATCAGTAACATTAGGTAGAAAAGTAGCTGAAAAGTTGGATTTATATTATAAAAAAAGCGCTAAAATTGAAGATGTTAAATCTCAATTATCTAAAATCTATGAATCAAAAGAAGAAATATCATTATTAAATGCAATGTCTGAAGAAGAGGTTGTTTCTTTTGCAGAGAAATTAAGAAATGGTGTCCCTTTTGCTACTGGTTCATTTGATGGTATGAGTGAAAAAACAATCGACAATTTACTAACACTCTCTGGCAATGCACAAGATGGTCAAGTAACATTGATTGATGGTATAAGTGGTGAAAAATTTGATAGAAAGGTAACTGTTGGTTACATGTATATCTTAAAATTACATCATTTGGTTGATAGTAAAATCCATGCTCGTTCAATCGGACCATATAGTCTGATTACACAGCAGCCACTTGGAGGTAAGTCACATTTTGGTGGCCAAAGATTTGGTGAAATGGAATGTTGGGCATTACAAGCTTATGGTGTTGCTTACACATTGCAGGAAATGTTAACAGTAAAATCTGATGATGTGGTTGGTAGAATTAAAATCTATGAATCTATCATTCATGATAATCAGAATTTTACTTGTGGAATACCAGAATCATTTAATGTAATGATTAAGGAGGTAAGATCTCTTGGTTTGAATATTGAGCTTGTTGATTAGTTCATATTATTGATTAATTTAAAAATATATAATTTATATGTCATCTCTTGAAGGTATATCATCTGACGGTTTATTAAGATTATCAAATCAAAAAACAGATAATCTAAATTTTAATGCTATAAAGATATCTATCGCTAATCCTGATAATATTAGATCTTGGTCTTATGGTGAAGTAAAAAAACCAGAAACAGTAAATTACAGAACTTTCAAACCTGAAAGGGAAGGATTATTCTGTGCTAGAATCTTTGGTCCAATTAAGGATTATGAGTGTTTATGCGGTAAATATAAAAGAGTTAAATATAAGGGTATAGTTTGCGAGAAATGCGGCGTTGAGGTTACTTCTTCGAAAGTTAGAAGAGAAAGAATGGGTCATATTGAATTAGCAAGCCCTGTAGCTCATATTTGGTTCTTAAAATCATTACCTTCCAGAATTAGTACCTTACTAGGTCAAAGTTTAAAAAATATTGAGAAAGTCATATATTTTGAAAATTATATCGTTATTGATCCTTTAATGTCTCCTTTGGCTGAAGGGCAAATTTTGAGTGAAAAGGAATATGAAGAATTTCAGGATGAATATGGCCATGGTAGTTTTGAAGCTGATATGGGTGCTGAAGCTATTCAAAAAATTCTTGCCAATCTTGATCTTGAAAAAATTCAATTAGAATTAAAAGAAGAATTAGAAAATTTAACTTCTGAATTAAAAAGAGAGAAGGTTGTCAAAAGATTAAAATTAATCAATAATTTCTTAGAATCTGATAATAAGCCTGAATGGATGATCATGAATGTTCTTCCAGTTATTCCACCTGATATCAGACCTTTAGTAATGTTGGATGGCGGTAGATTTGCTGCTTCTGATCTTAATGAGCTATATCGTAGGGTAATTAACAGAAATAATAGATTAAAAAGATTATTAGATCTTGGTGCTCCTGATATCATTATCAAAAATGAAAAAAGAATGTTGCAGGAATCTGTTGATGCTCTTTTAGATAATGGTAGAAGTGGTACAGTTGTAAAAAATGCTAGTAAAAGACCTTTTAAATCTTTAAGTGATATGCTTAAGGGTAAGCAAGGTAGATTTAGACAAAATCTTCTTGGTAAAAGGGTTGATTATTCAGGAAGAAGTGTAATTGTAGTTGGTCCAGAATTGAAATTACATCAATGTGGTTTACCAAAGAAAATGGCTTTAGAATTATTCAAGCCATTTATTTATTCTAAATTAGAATTATATGGTAAATCTCCTTCTATTAAAATATCCAAAAAAATGGTAGAATCGGAAATACCAGAAGTTTGGGATATTTTAGAAGAGGTTATTAAAGGTCATCCAATCTTATTAAATAGAGCTCCTACTTTACATAGATTAGGTATTCAGGCTTTTGAACCAGTATTGATTGAAGGTAAAGCTATTCAATTAAATCCGCTAGTTTGTGCAGCTTTTAATGCCGATTTCGATGGTGACCAAATGGCTGTCCATGTTCCTCTTTCTATTGAAGCTCAAGTTGAGTCAAGAGTATTAATGATGGCTACCAATAATATTCTTAGCCCTGCTAATGGTAAGCCAATTATTGTTCCATCCCAAGATATTGTTTTAGGATTATATTATTTAACATTAGATAGTGATAAAATTAGTTCAGATCCTATTTTGGTTGCTGATTATAATGAATTGCAACATATTTTAGCCAATAATGATGTTTCTATTCATGGTAAAATCAAATATCGTTACTCTTATCAGGATGAAAATGGTTATATTAAATCTAATGTAATTGATACTACATGCGGTAGAGCATTATTATATAATCAATTACCAGAATCTATGAAGTATAATTTTGATCTTGTGAATCAAAAAATGACTCAAAAAGATATTAAGGAATTAATTGACAAGGTTTATAGAGATGCTGGTCAGGAAGAGACCGTTTCTTTCTGTGATAAGATCATGTCTTTAGGATTTAAATATTCTGGTAAATCAGCAATTTCAATTGGTAAAAATGATATGGTAATTCCTGATGCTAAGGAATCCTATATTAATGATTCATTTGAAAATGTTAAAAAGCTTTATAAGCAATATAGAGAAGGTCTAATCACTAATGGTGAAAGATATAACAAGGTAATTGATGAATGGACGGAATGTACTAAATCTATATCTCAAGAGATGATGAAGGGTATTTCTGATATGTCTGATCCTGTTACTACTAACTCTATCTATATGATGTCAGATTCTGGTGCTAGAGGTTCTGAAAACCAAATTAAACAGGTTTCTGGCATGAGGGGTTTGATGGCAAAACCTTCGGGTGAGATTATTGAAAATCCAATTACTTCAAACTTTAAAGAGGGTTTAAATGTATTAGAATATTTCATTTCTGCTCATGGTGCTAGAAAGGGTCTTGCTGATACTGCACTTAAAACTGCAAATTCAGGTTATTTAACTAGAAGATTGGTTGATGTGGCTCAGGATTGTATCATTGTTGAAGATGATTGTGGTTCAACAGAAGGTGTAACAGTTGAAGAAGTTGTTGATGATAGAACTGTTGTTTCTTCAATTCAGGAACAAATTCTTGGTAGAGTATTATTGAAAGATATTACTGATCAAGATGGAAATATCATTGCCAAAGAGGGTGATTTGGTCGATGAAATAATTGCCAAAAAAGTTGCTGAAGCTAAAATTAGAAGTGCTTATGTTAGAAGTGCATTAACTTGTAAATCAAAATATGGTATTTGTTCTAAATGTTATGGTCGTGATTTAGCAACTGGTAAATTAGCAAGTGTTGGTGAGGCAGTTGGTGTAATTGCTGCTCAATCAATTGGTGAGCCTGGTACTCAGCTTACTATGAGAACTTTCCATATTGGTGGTGCTGCACTTAGAGGTGATGAACAATCTTCAATTTCGGCTACTGATGAGGGTGTTTTAAAATTTGACACTTCCTCAGTAATTCAGAAGCAAGATGGTAAATATGTTGTTGTTACCAGAAATTCAGAAATAAAAAATACTGATAAAAAAACTGGTGAAGTAATTCATAATTACAAATTACCTTATGGTTCTGTAATTAATTTGAATGATGGTGATGCTATTAAAAAAGGTGATCATTTAGCTGATTGGGATTCTTATAATATTCCTGTAATTGCTGAAATTGATGGTTCTATCGAATATGCTGATCTTATGGAAAATGTTTCAATCAGAGAGAAGGTTGATGAAGAAACAGGAATTTCCACTAAGGTTGTAATTGATTGGAAACAATATACTCAGCAAGATATTAAACCTAGAATTATCATTAAAGGTGCTAATAGTCAAAAAGAATATGATCTTTCTGTTGGAACTATTATTTCCTATTCAGATCATGAGGAAATTAAGGCTGGTGATATTATCGCTAAAATTCCTAAAGAATCTTCTAAGACAAAAGATATTACAGGTGGTTTACCAAGAGTAGCAGAATTATTTGAAGCTAGAAAATCAAAAAATACTGCTATTATGAGTGAGATTTCTGGTAAAATAGAATTTGTTAAGGAATATAAAGTTAAAAGAAAAATTATTGTTAGACCAGAAGAGGCTGATCAAGAGCCGGTAGAATATATTATACCTAAGGGGCAACATATTTTCTTTAGTGATGGTGATTATGTTAAGAAGGGTGACTTATTGATTGATGGTAATTTATCTCCTCATGATATCCTTCGTATTCTTGGTATTCAGGAATTTAGAAAATATATGATTTTTGAGGTTCAAAAAGTTTATCGTATGCAAGGTGTAAAAATTGATGATAAACATATTGAAGTCATATTAAATATGATGTTGAAGAGGGTTGAAGTTACTAATCCTGGATCTTCTATGTATCTAAGAGGTGAAATCATTGATAAGGATGATTTTGATAATACCAATAAGAAGATTACAGAAGAAAGTGGTACTTTAGTTGAAGCGTTACCAGTGTTACTTGGTATTACAAAAGCTTCTCTTCAAACTAAGTCATTTATATCTTCTGCTTCTTTCCAAGAAACTACAAAAGTTTTAACTGAATCAGCAACTCAAGGTAAGAGTGACTATTTAAGAGGTTTGAAAGAAAATATTATTGTTGGTAGATTAGTCCCTGTTGGTACTGGTTTAATATCTGACAATATAAAAAAGAAATATGGCGAGGAGGCATAGATAGAATTTTACAATAACTATATATTAAGAATTAAATGACAAAAATTATTAAATCTAAGAATAAAGTCGCAAGATCTACTGGAGTTAATCTATGGGGTAAAGAAGATGTTTCTTCTAATAGATTAAATGTTAGACCTGGCCAAAAAGCATCTAAAATGCCAAGAAGGGTTAGTGATTATGGTACTCAATTAAATGAAAAGCAAAAATTAAGATTTCATTATAATATTTCTGAGAAGCAATTTAAGAATATTTTTAAATTAGCTGCTAAAAAAAAGGGTGATACAGGTGAAAATTTTATTGCTTTATTAGAATCAAGATTGGATTCTGTTATTTATAGATCAAATATTGCTCCAACAATTTTTGCTGCAAAGCAATTAATTAGCCATAAGCATATTAAGGTTAATGGTGAAATTGTTAATATCTCATCTTATAGATTAAAAATTGGTGATGTTGTTTCTATCAGAGACAAATCTAAGAAAATGAATTTAATCATTGAATCTTTAGATAAGATTGAAAGAGATGTGCCAGAATATTTAAGATTAGATAAGGAGGAACAATCAGTTGAAATAGTTGCTGAAGCTGCCTTTGCTGATGTGCCTTACGCTTTTGAGGTTAATGTAAATCTTATTATTGAATATTATTCTAGATAATATTTAAAATTAAGATATTCTATCATATAAAATTATTTTTTATGTTAGGGGTGAGAATGAAAATTCGGCCTTAAATCAACTACAGTTACAGTTATGACCGGGAAGATTTTGTAAATTTGATCTTTAGATCTGTTTAATTCTATAATATTAATGATTATCGATTGTTAATATTAGAGTTTTATCTGCCCCCCACCAAAATCAAAGATTTTAAAAAAACTCTTTTTGTCACCATAATAGAAGTTAAGCCAGATGCAAATTTGGTTCTAATTTTTTTGATAATTTCTATTATATCTAATTTAAATTTCACTAAAATGAATAATAATTTTATCAAAGCTATTGGTTTGATGAGTGGTACATCTATGGATGGTATAGATGTTGCTCTTATTGAATCTGATGGTTTTTCCTTAAAAAGGGAAAATAAATTTCTATTTTACCCATATCCCAAATTATTCCAAATAAAATTACAAAAATTAATTTCTAAGCCTGCCTTAGATTCTAAATTATCTTTAGATGTTACTAAGGAATTAACAGAATTTCATATTGAAGCAGTACAAAAATTTCTTTTAAAATATAATCTAAAATCAGAAGATATTGATCTGGTTGGGTTTCATGGTCATACAATATTACACAAACCAGAGGAAAAATTAACTTGGCAAATTGGTGATATTAAACTTTTAGAAGAAAGGTTGCAAATAAAAATAATGGGTGATTTAAGAAATATAGATGTGCAAAAGGGAGGTCAGGGTGCTCCATTAGCCCCCATTTATCATCATGCTTTAATTAGAGATTTGATTGATGAAGATATCATTTTTATGAATTTAGGTGGAGTTGCGAATATTACTTATGTTACGAAGGATGAAAATAAAATGATTGCAGGTGATATTTGTTTTGCAAATGCCCCTTTAAATGATATGGTTTTTAGAAAATTAGGTCAAAATTTTGACAAAAATGGAGATATTGCCAGAAAAGGTCAGATTAATCAAGAATTAGCGAATAAATTTCTTAAATTAGATTTTTTCTATAAAAAATTTCCCAAATCTATTGATAGAAATGAATTTAATAGTCATTTAAAAGACTTTGATAAGTTAGAATTATCAGATGCTTTGGCAACTCTAATCTATATTTTAGTAGAATCGGTAAATAAATCACTTGATTTATTACCTGCAAAAGTGAAAAAAATAATTATTTCTGGCGGAGGTGCTAATAATATTTTTATGATAGAACAAATCAGTAAAATTACAGGATTGGAAATATTAGATGCTAAGAATTTTAATATTAATATTGATTCTGTTGAAGCTGAATTATTTGCTTTTTTAGCAATTAGAGTTTTTTATAATTTACCTTTTAGCTTTTCTGGAACTACAGGATGTAATACCAATTTCCATCTTTAATAGTAGATATAACACAAATGACGCAAGAATTTTGAAAAAATTCTGAGTAATTTGCAACTTTTACTTAAAGATATAATTTAAAAGTAAAATATTTTTAATCATAAATTATTAAAAAACCTTGGGAAATATAGGCATATCACCCTCATTTTTTACAAATATCAAATAAAAATATTTTGCTACATTGTCCATTTTTAAATGGGAAATGGTATAAGTAAAAGATTAAGAATTATTATAAGGATTCATCCAAATATTTACTTCTTTCATAAATATCATCAAGAGAAATTCCTAATTTATCACTTTCTAATCTGGTTAATTTTAGTAATATACGATCATAAAGTATTTTAGCATCTTCATAATCACCTTGCTCGTCAAGCATTATGGCTAAATTATATTGATATTGGTAATTATCTGGTGCTAAAAAAAGAGCTCTCTTCATCAAATCAATCGCTTTATCCTTTTTATTGATTTTAAGATAGGTAAGAGCAGATTTGGCAATTAGGTCAGAAGAATCAGGATGCTGTGCCGATAATTTGCTTAAAAAGAAAATTGCCTCTTTAGGACTTTGTTCAATTATTATGGAAAGTAAATTACTGACAATTTTATCCTTATCAATATTTTTACTATCATTTAATAGTTCATAATATAATTTTTTAGCTTCCTCGTATTGATGTAAATTTTGATAGGCAAAAGCTAGGCCAAATTTGGCGCTATAATTATTGGAGTTGTCAGTAAGAATTTCTTTATATAGGCTAATCGCAATCTCATAATGACCAATTAAATTGGCATTATAGGCGAGTTTTTGCTGTTCTTCAGAATTATCATCAAAATCAGCATCAATTGTGATAATGTCAAATTTTGGTTGATATTCCTCTTCCTCATCAAAAACAGTATTATCACCTTCATAGGATGAGTTATCATTTTCAATATTGCCACTTTCTTCATTAAAGAATAGATGTCTTTCAATATCACCAATAATTTCTTGATTCGAAGGATTCGAAGGAAAAGAGTTGGCTAATGACGGATTTATAACTATAAAAATTGATAATAGGATAGGTATTGCTATCATTTGCTATTTAAAATGGAATATCATCATCGATGATATTATCAGCTTCATTATTAGTCTGATTATTAGAATCGTTAAAATTATTAGCGGCAGAATTCGTACCATCTTGCCTATTATCTAACATGATTAATGATGAATTGAAATTTTGTAAAACAATTTCAGTAGTATATTTTTCAATTCCAGCATTATCAACCCATTTTCTAGTTTGTAATTGACCTTCAATATAGATTTTACTGCCTCTTTTAAGATAATTCTTAACAACACCAACTAAACCTTGAGAAAAAATAACAATTCTATGCCATTCTGTTTTAGATTTTCTTTCCCCTGTATTTTTATCTTTCCAAAATTCGCTTGTTGCAAGTGAAAAATTTGCAATTTCTCTACCATCTGAAGTGGACCTAATTTCAGGGTCATTTCCTAAATTTCCTACTAGGATTACTTTATTTATTGTCATTTTCTGTTGATTTTATTGATTAATAACAAATTTCATCTTAAAATAAATAATATGTTATAAATGGCACAAGAATTTTGAAAAAATTCTGAGTAATTTACAATTTTTACTTAAAAATATAATTAAAAAGTAAAATATTTATTATCTGATATTTGTAAAAAATGATGGTAATATAGCTATATTGCCCAAGAATTTTTACGAATATCAGATAAAAAGTGAAGATATATTGTTTAAATTTTACATAGTTTTTAAGGTAAAATTTGCTATAAGTTATTGGATAAGTTAATATCATCTAAAATTATGTGCTAAATAAGATAAAAATCAAGAATATAAATTTATGTTAGATATTAAATGGATCAGGCAAAATGCCCAAAAATTTGATCAAGCAATGGCTGATAGATCTAATGATATAAGGTCTGAGGAATTATTACAAATTGATGATAATAGAAGAAAAAAGATTGAAGAAATTCAAGAATTGCAAAATCAAAGAAATGAATTAGCAAAACAAATTGCTATAGCTAAAAGAAATGGTGAAAATGCTGATGATTTAATGAATTTATCAAAAGAAGTAAATGTAAAATTAAATGATAATTCTAATGAATTTAATGAAAAATTAACAAAAACCTTATCAGAATTACCGAACATCCCTGAAGCAGAAGTTCCTTTTGGTAAAGTTGAGGGTGATAATGTTGAGATTGAAAAATGGGGTGAGATAAGAAAATTTAATTTTAAAGCAAAAGAACATTTTGAAATTGGCGAAAATTTAAAAATGCTTGATTTTGATCAATCTTCTGTCATTTCTGGTGCTAGATTTTCAACCTTATCAGCTGATTTGGCTAAATTAGAAAGGGTTTTATCTAATTTTATGTTAGATATAGCAGTTAAGAATGGTTATGTTGAAATTTCTCCACCAAATTTAGTTCGTGATAATGCCATGTTTGGCTCAGGACAATTGCCAAAATTTTCAGAGGAGGCCTTTAAAACCACCAATGATTATTGGTTAATTCCAACTGCTGAAGTTTCTTTAGTTAATTTAGTGCAAGATAAAATTTTATCAGAGGAAGAATTACCACTAAGATTTACCGCTTATACACCATGTTTTAGAAGTGAAGCTGGATCGGCAGGTAAGGATACTCGTGGCATGATTCGTCAGCATCAATTTAAAAAAGTTGAGCTAGTTTCTATAGTTAGTGTAGAAGAATCTTTAAAAGAGCATGAAAGAATGACCAATATTGCTATGGAAATTTTGCAAAAATTAAAAATTCCTTATCGTAAAATGCTATTATGTTCTGGAGATATGGGGTTTTCTGCCCAAAAAACTTATGATTTAGAGGTTTGGTTACCTGGACAGGGTAAATATCGTGAAATTTCTAGCTGCTCTAATTGTGGTGATTTTCAATCTAGAAGGATGAATGCTAAATATCGTACCAAAACTGCCAAAAAACCAATTTTTGTACATACATTAAATGGCTCTTCTTTGGCTGTTGGTAGAACAATAATTGCAATTTTAGAAAATTACCAAAATGAAGATGGAACTATAACAATTCCAGAAATTTTGGTTGATGCAATGGGTAAAAAAATAATTAATTAAATTATGAAAATATTAAAATTACTTTCTTTGATTATCTTAACATTATCTTCTCTTTGTGAGGCTTTGGATGAGTTGGGAGTGGTAGATTTGATGATTAAATCGCATCATGGTTTAATTATTTTTGGTTTGGTGCAATCACTTTCTGCTTTTCAGGAATTTATAGAAAAATCAAAGAAAATTAAGGAATAATTTTTTTAATGATAATTGGCATTGTCATTGATGATATATATTTATTATTCAGAGTCTTAATTTCTGGGGTGGGCTTTTTCATAAATCTTAAATAATCTATTTTTATCAACTTTACTATATCTTCTGGTAGTCGAAAGACTCTCATGACCTAATAATTCTTGAATTGAGCGTAAATCTCCCCCTGATTCTAACAAATGGGTAGCAAATGAGTGGCGTAATGAATGTGGTGTTGTATTTTCTGGTAAATTTAGGTAATTTCTGATATTTTGGATTAATTTTTGGAATAATGTTGCGTGATATTTACCACCCCGAACTCCTTTAAAAATTTCCTCATTTTCTTTAATATCAAAAGGACAATATTTTAAATAATCCTTAATTCTATCCTGAATTATCGGTAAGATTGGTATTATTCTTTCCTTTCCTCCCTTGCCAATAATATATAAATTATTTTGATTTATAATATTTTTCTTGGTGATATTCAAGCTTTCAGAAATTCTTAAGCCTGCACCATAAATTAGGGTTAATAATGCCAAATCTCTTTTATTACACCATTCATATTTATTAAATTCTTTGATTGAAGTAACTATTGAATCAATGTCAATCTTATCAATTGCTCTTGGTAGAGTTTTTTCAGATTTTAGGCTTTTAAGATTTTTAATATTGGGATTAATAATTTGATATCTATTTTCCAAAAATAAAAAGAAATTTTTAATGCTAGAAGTGGCTCTAATGATAGAGCTAGAAGAAAAATTTTGCTCTTTTAATAAAATAATCCATTTACGAAAATCATTAAGGATAATTTTTTCTATATTTTTTGTGGTAATTTTTTGATTCATAATTTGTGACATTAATTGAAAAAAGGAATTAAGGTCATTTTGATAAGAAATTATAGTATTTTTGGTCAATCTTTTTTCAATCTTTAGAAAAATTAGATATTGTGCTATAATTTCTTTTAATTTTTGCTCTATAATGATCATAAATTGACAAATTAAGTTATTTTTGTTAGGGTTTTAAACATAGTTTGATTACTTATATTAATTATCAAAAATAATGATGAAAAATATCCCAAATATCCTAACAATTTTTAGAATTATTTTGATTCCAATAATTATAATATCATTTTATTTTCATGGATTTGCTTCCAATATTATTGTAGCTTTCCTTTTTGCTTTAGCAAGTATTACTGATTTTTTTGATGGTTATTTAGCTCGTCAATTCAAAGCTCAAAGTGCTTTTGGCAAATGTCTTGATCCTATTGCGGATAAATTATTAGTGATTTTGACCATTGTAATGCTTATTAATTTTAGTCATGGTAATTTGATTATTCTCATTCCTGGATTGATTATTATTGCGCGTGAAGTTTTGGTTTCTGGATTTAGGGAATTTTTGGCTAATTATAATATCCAAATGCCAGTCAGTAATTTGGCTAAAATTAAAACCGCCATTCAAATGGGTGCTATTACTTTACTTTTGCTTGGAGAAAATGGCTCAGGCTATGTTATTGAAGAATTTTCTTTGATGATTGGAGAAGAAGTTTATGCTTCAACCAAAGGTATGATCATTGATTATGTTATAACTATTGGTGGAATTTTATTTTCCCTAGCTGCTTTTTTAACTATTATTACTGGTTATATTTATCTGAAATTGGTGGTTTGTCATATTAAAAAAATTTATTATGATATTAGTTAAAGTAGGAGGTAAAGAATATGATATTAAAATATTATATCTGCTATTAAAGATGGGAAATGGTATAAATGGAGATAAAATAGATAAATATCTTATTATAAAGTCCATAAGAGATTATTATTTTTCTGATGAGAGGGGTTTAAAGAAAGTGCAAAAATTTATTGAGGGTGATGAAGGAAATATTAGGATATTTGCAGTATTTTTGCGAAAATTAAAAGAATTAGCAATAGAGGAAATATTATAACATTTCCCATCTAAAAAACTATGTTAAAAGATTGAACAATCTAGCTTCATCTTTTTATCTGATATTCGCAAAAAGCCTCAGGAAATATAGGTATATTACCCTCATTTTTTACAAATATCAAATAAAAATATTTTGCTATATCGTCCATTTTTAAATGGGAAATGGTATTAGAAAATGGTTTCAAATTGGAAGAATATAAAATATTCCAAGATCAAAGAGATATGGCAATTTTGGCTGTTCAATAGAATTATTATGTTTTTACATCTCTTACTGATAATTTAAAGAGAGATGAAGAAATATTTAAAATTGCTATATTTGATAATCCTACATTAGAAATGTTTGCTCCTGATCATTTGAGAGCAAAATATTTTGAGTTTAATAAATATGGGTTAGCAACCTTAAAAAAAGAGTTTAGGAATCCAGAAGAATTGCAGAAAAAAAAGAAAGATAGAAGGATAAAAAATGCTTCATTAGCATCAAAAACAAACCCAGAATCATGTTAGGGAAAAAGTAAAGCATTACCTTCTGCATCATCCTCATCAAACCCAAATTTGAGTATTCTCTAAGCCTTAGTTTTTTTCTCTATTTTTTGGGATTCAAATCTTTCTTTTAAATCCTTAATCATTGTTTCAGCAATTTTTGCTAAATCAAATTCTGCTTTCCAGCCCCAATCTTTCTGGGCGATTTTATCATCAATTGATCTTGGCCAAGAATCGGCAATTTGCTGGCGAAAATCTGGCTTATATTCAATGTCAAAATTTGGATAATGTTTTTTAATTTCTTCTGCAACTTCCTTACAAGAAAAGCTAACAGCAGCAAAATTATAATTAGAATAATAGGTTAAATCTTCAAAATTAGCTTCTGCAAGCTCAATTGTACCTCTAATTGCATCATCCATATACATCATTGGTAATATAGTATTTTCATTTAGGAAACATGTATATTTTTTACCTTCTACAGCCTTATAAAAGATATCAACAGCATAATCAGTAGTGCCACCACCAGGAAGGGTTTTACTGCTAATTAAACCTGGATAACGAATTCCTCTAATATCCATGCCAAATTTTTTAACATAATAATCACAAAGCAATTCACCAGCAACTTTAGTTACGCCATATATTGTTTTTGGCAATAAAATAGTTTCCTGAGGAACATCATACTTTGGAGTTTCAGGGCCAAAAGCAGCAATTGAAGATGGGGTAATAATTTGTTTAATTTTGTAAATTCTAGCAATTTCAAGAATATTTACCAGACCATTCATATTGATATTCCAACATAATTGTGGGTTATTCTCGCCATTTGCTGAAAGAATAGCAGCTAAATGATAAATTTTGGTAATTTGATATTTTTTAATAATATTTTCGATATTATTATAATCTAAAACATCTAATTTTTCAAAAGGCTGAAAAGACTGATCTTGCAAATCTCTAACATCTGAAGCAATGATATTTTCTGTGCCATATTTTTCTCTTAATTTTAAAACCAATTCCGATCCTATCTGCCCAAGAGATCCTGTAACTAAAATTTTATCCATTTGACTTATTCGCTAATTTATTTATTATTTCCAAAATATAAAATATTGAAAAACAAATGACAATCAAAAATAATCCTAAAATTACAATCATTGGTGCTGGTGCTTGGGGTAGTGCCATTGCTTCGGTTTTGGCTCATAATGGTCATGATATTTTGCTTTATTGTAATGAGGATATCTTTATTGAAAGCATTAATAACCATAATGTCACTCCAAGACTTCCAGATATTAAATTATCAGCAAAAATCACTGCTAGTAAAGATTTTCAATCATCTATTTTTAATGCCGATTATCTATTTTTTGTAGTTCCTTCTAATGTGGTAAATTTAATTTTGGACGATATTAAAAAAATTGATCCAAATTTTTCTAAAAAAATTATTATTTGTACTAAAGGTATTGATGAAGAAAATTTACAATTATTTAGCGATATTTTTGATACAAAATTACCAAAATCTAACTATTGTTTTTTATCGGGGCCAAATTTTGCTGTTGAAGTTGTCAAAAGCGCTAATACTGTTACTAATATTGCCTCAAATGATCAAAATTTAGCACAGCAATTTAAATATTTATTAGAAAATAATTATTTTAAAGTAACTATTTTAGATGATATTATCACAACCCAAATTGCTGGATCGATGAAAAATATTTTAGCTATTGGTTGTGGTATAATTTCTGGTTTAAAATTGGGTGAAAATGCCAAGGCAGCTTTCATTACTGAAGGAATTTTAGAAATTGCAAAAATGATAGAATATTTTGGTGGTAATAGTAAAAATCTTATTTCTGCTGCTGGTTTTGGTGATTTATTTCTAACTTGTTCTAGTGAAAAATCTCGTAATTTCTCTTTAGGTCTTGCAATTGCCAATGGTAATGATCCTAAAGATTTATTATCTGACCCTAGTAAAACCTATGAAGGTGCAAAATCAGTAAAAATTTTCTGTCAAATAGCTCGGGATAAGGGGATTAAGTTAGAAATTTGTAATAAGATTTATAATATTTTATTCTTTGGAGAAAAAATTGAGATATAGTTAGATTTTTATTTTTTCTTCTTCCCTCTCCCGCCTTTTTTTACACTATTTTTTTTCTTTTCCAAACCTTCTTTAAAAACTATCAAAGCTCTATCAAGATCAATATCTAAAATATTATCTTCCTTGACAGAAATATATACACCATCATTAAATAAATAAGGCCCAAATGGTCCAATACTGGCTTTCATTTCTAGGTTATTTTCAGGATTTATGCCAATAATTCTCGGCAGAGATAATAATTTTTCTGCCAATTTTAAATCAACATCATCAATAATAATATCTTTTGGAATTGCTGATCTTTTTGGTTTTATTACTTTTTTCTTACCTCTTTTAGTGAATTTCTCTTCATCAGTTAATAAGGACTCATCCTTTACAAGCTCAATATAAAAACCATAAGGACCTTTTTTAACAAAAACTTCTCCCTTGAAATTATTAGATTTACCTAATAATTTTGGCTCAAACATAGCTGAGCTAGCTTGAGAAGCATCACCATCATTTTTTACAATTTGCTCATTATGTTTACATTCTGGATAGTTAGAACAAGCAATAAAAACACCAAATTTACCAACTTTAACACCTAATTTTCCGTCATTACATGATGGGCAATTATTTTTTAATTTGCCTTCATCATCAAGACCAAAAATGGTTGGACCCATAGATTCCGTAAGCTTATCTAAAATTTCTGGCATTGGTTTTTCCAGAATTAAATCGGTATTTTTGTGAAATTTTTGCCAAAAATTATCAAGGAATTTTTGCCAATTTAACTTACCACTAGCAATAACATCTAAATCACCTTCTAAATCAGAAGTATAATCATAAGCAACATATTGAGGAAAGAAATCCTTCAAGAAAGTAGTCACAATTCTTCCTCTTTGCTCTGGAAGGAAGCGTTTTTTTTCTAATTTAACATAATTTCTATCTTGCAAAACTGAAATAATAGCAGAATAGGTTGATGGGCGCCCAATTCCCAATTCTTCCATTTTTTTAACCAAACTAGCCTCAGAATATCTTGGTGGTGGCTCAGTAAAATGCTGTTTTGGCATAACTTTTAAGAATTTTAACTCATCCTTTTCAGCCAAATTTGGTAATTTTTTGTTGTTTTCTTCCTCATCCTCATCATCCTTATCCTCATTATAAAGAACATAAAAACCATCAAATTTAATGACAGAACCTGTGGTTTTTAATTTGCCATAATCAGGATTTGTAACAATAATTGCCGTTAATTGATCCATAATTACATCGGACATTTGGCTGGCAACCATTCTTTTCCAAATGAGGTTATATAATTTAAATTGATCCAAATCTAAAAATCCTTCAATGTCTTTTGGTGCTAATGCTGGATTTACTGGACGAATTGCCTCATGAGCTTCCTGAGTATTTTTGGCTTTTTGTTGGTAATTTATTGGCTTTTCTGGTAAATATTTATCGCCATAATTGGATTGAATGTAATTTCTAGCATTACCAATTGCTTCTGGATCAACATAAACACCATCAGTTCTCATATAGGTAATTAAACCCTGAACTTCGTCATTAATAGCTACCCCCTCATATAATTTTTGTGCAACTTGCATAGTTCTTTTAGTAGAAAAGCCCAATTTACGAGATGCTTCTTGCTGTAAGGATGAAGTAATGAAAGGAGGGTAGGGTCTTCTTCTGGTGTTTTTGCGAATAATTGATTCAACCTTATAATTTTTATTTTCAAGATTATTGGCAATTTTTAAGGCTTTTTCTTCATTTTCAATTGCAAATTTATCTAATTTTTGATCATCAATATGAGTTAATACAGCTAAAAAACTTTCCTTTTCCTTTCCTAAATCAACCTTAATATCCCAATATTCTTGGCTTTTAAATAATTCAATTTCTGTCTCACGATCACAAATGACACGAAGTGCAACCGATTGCACACGACCAGCAGAGCGGCTTCCAGGTAATTTACGCCATAAAACAGGAGATAGGGTAAAACCAAAAAGATAATCCAAAGCTCTTCTTGCTTGTTGGGCATTAACCAAATCATCATCAATATTACGAGGATTTTTAATGGCAGCAAGAATGGAATTTTTAGTAATTGTATTAAAAACTACCCTTTGAATTTGGGTAGTTTTTTTAAGGGATTTCTTGGCTTTTAAAACTTCCAAAACATGCCAAGCAATAGATTCACCTTCACGATCGGGATCGGGAGCTAGAATGATTTTTTCACAATTTTTGGCAATTTTGGCAATTTCATTAATATGTTTTTTAGCAGAATCAGAAATTTGATAATTCATGACAAAATTTTGCTCAGGATCTACTGAGCCATTTTTGCTAGGCAAATCACGAACATGACCAAAAGATGCTAAAACAACATAATCTTTACCAAGATATTTGCCAATAGTTTTGGCCTTTGCTGGAGATTCGACAATAAGTAAATTTTTCATTTTACTTATCTTCTAATTTTCTATCGATAATTTCGGATAATATATCCCAACCCTTATAACCACTAACTACTTCACCATTTATGATAAAAGTTGGTGTCGATTTAATATTAAGAGATGTGCTTGCTTCCTTAGCAATTGTAACGATATTTTTTTGCATTTCCTTATCTTCAAAACATTTTGTTAATTCTTCATTTGAAATACCTTGAATTGAAGAAATTTCTTTTAATTTTTCAATAAAATTAGGTGTAAAAGCCCATTTTTCTTGATGTTTAAAGAGAGTTTTAACAAAATTGTGATATTTGTAATCTTGCTTAACCTTATTATAATAGCATTTTGCTGCAACTGCACCAGCAAGGGCAGGGCCATTTAATGGAAAATCGCGATAAATCAAAGAAACCTCGCCAGAATCGATATAAGCTTGTAAATTTTCAAAGCCATTAGTATAAAATTCAGCGCAATGTGGACAAGACATTGAGGCATATTCAATGATTCTAACTTTGGCATTTCTTTCACCTAAAACATGGTCATTTTTAAGAATTTCTAAAAATTTATTAGATTGATCAATTATAATATTGTCATTTTTATTATTAACTTGCTTTGTTGTTATTTTGGCGGTTTCTTGCTTATCATCATTTTGATTATTTACAATAAAAAATATTATAATGATAGAAATAATTGCTATTACTGATATTATAATAATCTTATTATTTTTAATTTCTTTTTTCATGATTAAATGAATTGCAATTGGAAGGTTAATAAATTATTTTAGATGAATATTAATTAAATGGAATTATTTTCATTTGCTGTAATATTATCCGTCTAATAATATTATTATTTAAATTAATTTTACAACTCAAAAATGTCAAAATTACCGATCTCTATTTTTATTATTGCCAAAAATGAGGCAGATAGAATTGAGAATATTATCAAAAAAGCACAAAAAATCACTGATGATATTATAATTATCGATTCTGGAAGTTCAGATAATACCATAGAATTATCCAAAAATTTGGGGGCAAAAACCATATTTAATGAATGGCAAGGATATGGTCAGCAAAAAAAATTTGGTGAATTGCAATGCCAAAATAAATGGATTTTAAATATTGATGCTGATGAAGAAATTACCGAGGAATTAGCCGATGAAATTACAGAATTATTTCAATCTGGAGCAAATGAAAATTTCATTGCCTTTAAAGTTAAAATCCTAAATAAATTCTTTTGTGAAACAAAGCCAAAAAAATTAGCTTATTATTATAATCAATTGCGTTTATATAATTCGGATTATGCTGGTTTTCGTAATAGTGTTGTTCATGATTCTGTAATTATTAAGGAAAATATTGATGGAAAAATTGGGCAATTACAAAATATTATTGAACATAAATCCTTCAAGTCGGTTGGACATTGGATTGAGAAGATTAATTTTTATTCTAATTTGCAATCAGAAGATAATTTTGAAAAAAATAAATGCCCATCTCACTTTAAAATATTTGTCACTATTATAATTTCTTTTTTTAAAGCTTATTTTATTAGGAGATATTTTATATATGGTTTTAGCGGCATTTATTATAGTGCTATTTATAGCTTTGCTAGATTTTTAAAAATGGTAAAAATTAGAGAGAAATTTAATAAATTATAAAAAATTATTTTTCATCTTGTAAATTATACTTCGCATAATTATTATTCTTAGATAAATTGAATTTATGTTTTTTCAATTTAATAATTTAACTTAACTTAAAAAATAATGGAATTAGAAGTTTTAAAATATATTGGTGTTGGTTTATGTTCAATTGCTATGCTTGGTGCTGCTCTTGCAATTGGCAATATTTTCTCTGCTTTTTTTAATGCTATTTCACGCAACCCATCTGCTGCCCCTAAGATTGAAAAATATATTTATATCGCTGTTGGTTTAGCTGAAGCTATGGGTATTTTTGCTGTATTATTGGCTTTCTTAATATTATTCTCATAATTTAATCTATGCCACAATTTGATGTAGCTTATTTTTCATCCCAAATATTTTGGCTCTTAATTTGTTTTTCGGTAATTTACCTCTTGGTAAAAAAAATCTTTATGCCAAGAATGTCACAAATTATTGATGATCGTACAGATAAGATAGAGCAATTGAGGTTGGATGCTGAAAAATTGAGTCAAAAATTAGCTGATATTAATGTAAATATTGAAGCGCTTAGAAAAGACTCTATTTTGAAATATTCCAAAATAATTGCGGATGCCAAATTAAGATCTAATAAAAAAAGATCTGATTTTATTCAAGAGAATCAAAAGCAAATTTTGGATTTACAAAATAAATCCGATCTTTTTAAGGAGGATATCATTAAGGAATATGATAATTCTTCCCAAAATGCTATTGATGTTTTAATAAAAGCGATGTCAAATAAATTAATGTCAAAAAAAATTAATTAAATATGAATTTATTTATAGATCCTAAATTTTGGTTATCTGTTTCTTTTTTAAGCTTTTTATTATTAGCTATTAAATTTGTTTGGCCTTTAATTCTTTCTAAAATTGACATTAGATTAAAGGAAGTTATTGATTCTGTTGCTTTGGCTGAAAAATCTTTGAAAGAATCTCAAAAACTATTAAAAGATGCTGAAAAATTATATAAAAATGCTATAAAATCAGCTGAAAATTTACTTGATGATGCTGATAAGGAAGCACAATCATTAATTGCCAGATCTCAAAAAATTATTGAGGGCGAAATGGAGCAAAAATTAATAGCTGTCCAAAATCGCATTCAAAAAGAGGAAGAGAAATTAATTAGAGATTTAAAAAGTAAAATTATCGCATCTGCTGTTGAGGCAATTGAAGGTGATAATTTAAAATTTAAGGCTGACGCAGAAGAAGAGTTGATAATTGACTCTATTGATAGCATTTCTGCTAAAATTCATTAATATATTAAAGATGGTACAAAAAAACATACATCCAGAACAACATAATGTCACTATTAAATTAACTAATGGTGAAACTATCCAAATCAAAACAAATTGGGGTAAAGAGGGCGACAATTTAACCCTTGATACTGATCCCTTTAAACATATTGCTTGGAAAGAAGATAAAACAGTAAAAATTGAAACAAGCGGCGAGAAAAATAAAAAATTCTCCAACTTCGATTCTTTCTTCTAATTAGCTCCTCCTTTTGGGGGTGTGGATGCTAAATAAAATAGCTTAATAGTAAGTTAAAGCAAGTAAATATCCTTCGGTAGGAGTGCCTGCAACAAATTGTGATATTTAATCAAAAATCTCCAACCCTCCCCAAAATCAGAGATTTTGACCCTCCCATAAGGAGGGTTGAATATTATCTCAAAGGCAAATCAAATCTCAATCCCCAAAGCTTTTGCAACCTTTTCATAAGCAGTTACCAAATCACCCAAATCTCTTCTAAAAACATCCTTATCTAATTTTTCCCCATTATTTTTATCCCACAAACGGCAAGAATCGGGGGAAATTTCATCAGCAAGCATAATATTGCCCTCATTATCATAGCCAAATTCCAATTTAAAATCGATAAGATCAATGCCAATATTATTAAAAATATCTTTTAAAATTTTATTAATTTGAAAGCTAAGATCCTTAATTTTTTGCAATTCATCCTCAGAAATTACCTTTAAAACAGTAATAGCATGGCAATCACAGATTAATGGATCACCAAGAGCATCATCCTTATAGCAAATTTCAAAAATTGGCTGATCCAACTTCAAACCCTCTGCAATTCCCAGCCTTTTAGCCATGGAACCAGCAGTAACATTACGAATAATAATTTCTAAAGGGATAATCTTGGCCTTTTTCACCAGCTGTTCACGATCATTAAGCCTTTTAATAAAATGATTAGGGATATTTTCTTCAGATAATTTTTGCATTAAAAATTCTGAAATAAAATTATTCAAAATACCTTTTTTAGATATCACATCCTTTTTGACATTATTAAAAGCAGTAGCATCATCCTTAAAATATTGAATTAATTGATTTTGATCCCCTATTTTATAAAGAATTTTGGCCTTGCCCTCATAAAGTTTTGTTAATTTTTCCATAATTTTCTAAAAAATATTAAAAATAGATGATAATTCACTATTTTTTTTTGTAAAGCTTGCAATTGATTGAAAAAAATATTATAATATTTACCTAAAAGATATTAATATTATATATTTTGTTATGCCTAGAATATTTGTTGTTAATGCTGGAGGTTTTGCTGAGCCAGGAGGTGGTGTTATAGGAAAAAAAGACAGTAGAGTAGATAGCGGAGGTGTTTTTAAGGGTAAGGAGGATGGAAGTGGATTGACAGAAGCTATAATTTGCTCTTTATTTGGCACTGTACCTGGTAGGGCTCAAGATCTAGATAGTAATCAAGGGGCAAAAACATGGTTAAAAGGTTTTATTGATGCCAATTTTGAAGCTGCTAGAAAAGCTTTTAAAAAAACAACAGATAATGAATTATATAATCTAACAGAGAAAGAAAGAGTTGGAGAAGTAGGCAATTTTTTCTTTGCTTATGATGGACCAAATGATGGAAAAGAAAAACCTGATGTAACTATTCTAACAGTTGCTGCACCAAATTTTACCATGCCACATGATAAACAATCTACAGCATTCAAAGCAGGACAAGTAAAATATCAAACTTCATATAATGAGGATATTGCCAAATCTATTGAACAATCTTATGAAAATATTTTTCGTTATTTTGCTAATAATGCAGATATAGGAGACAAATTATATTTATATGATATAGGAACTAGTATATTTTCTCCAAACGATAAATTTGATTATAAATATAAAGAACAACAATATAAAGGAAAACGAGGATATATGCAATTTGTTCAAGAAATTGAGAAAGAAGTATTTTTAAAATATAGAGTTCAAATTGAGGAAAAAGAACTTATCATTTACAGTGGATGTTTATCGCAATTAGATGATGAATCAAAATATGGGGTTACAATAGAGGGTGGTAAAAAAATTGATCAAAATTCTCTTACAACTGCTGCAATTGGTACACAAAAAAAGTCGGCAGAAGAAGCATCACAGCAAAAAAGAGAGGAAGAAGAATTGAATATAATTGGTCTTAAGGAAGAAGGTAGAGAAAATAAAAAATATGCTGGTAATAATAAAAATCATTATACTAAAAAAACCATTCAAAGAAATGCTAATAATACTGTTTTTGTTTTTGGTGCTAATGCAGGACATACGAAACATAGGATTGGTAATAGTGGTGACGGGGGTCAGGCCGCAGAAGTTTTTAATGCTAATGCAACTAATGTTTTACCAATTATTACAAGACAGGATTCATTATCAGAAGAGCAATTAAATTTCTATAAAACAGAAACAGAAGGAATAATAAAAGAATTTGTTGCTGATGGTGGCAAGGTTGTTTTTCCACTGACAACAGATGGAAAAAAAGTAAATGTCGGAACTAGGCTTGCACAAAATCCGGAAATGCAAGTATGGGCAACAAGTCTTTATAATGAATTACAGAAAGTTAAAGTTGAAAAACACGATCCCACAGGAGCAATGCAGAGATATAATAATGCAATGGATGAGCTGCAGAACAAGATGAAAATAAGGGATGTTGGTTCAGGACAGGAAGAAACAGAAGAAGAAGCTAAGAAAAAAATTTTACAAGATAAAGATATAGGAGATGTAAAATCTTTTATGGAATGGAATAAAGATTTCTATGAAGAACTCAAACAAAATCCGGCAAACAACAATAACTTAGGATTATTCCTCAATCCAAAAGATAGCAAAGGAAAAGAAGTATTTGCAGGTTGGGGAGGGAGATTGAGTCATGAAAGAGATAACATTTTTAATATTAATCATGTCATTGATGGTGGTTTTGCTGCTGCAATTGGTTTAAAAAAAGGGGATAAGATTGAAATAGATTTGAATCATAATGATTTCCGCGGGACAGACGGAATACAATTTACAGGAAAGATGCTAGAAGCTGCATTGATCAATAAATTAAGAGCAGGAAATTTAGATGGGATAAATAAGATAGGTGTTTATGATTTAAATAATGGTGCTAATAGACGCATTTTAGAGGAATATTATAAGAATGATATTAGAATGTTTGAAGATAATCAACTTAGAACAGATCAGGAAGAAGTTGAAGGTAAGTTGGATCCAGTATCTCAGGCGTTAGTAGAAAAAAGGCGTCAAGACATGACGGGAGAAGCTCGTGCTGATGGTAGAAGACCAGAAGACATAGAGGCAATAAAATCAAATGGTTGGATGAGAGATCCTGATCTAAAAATTTTTTCTAAGGCTTTAAAGGTTAGATTTTCTATTCCTCTTATTATGCAAGATACTCAACATACAATATATTTGCCTTTTGGAGATGATGAAGAATTACCAGAAATTAAATTACGAATGACAGAACCTGATGCTGGGGTAAGAGCAGATAGTGGCTCTCATTATGAATATATTAAAAGAGATGGAACACTACAACAAATTCCTGGTGATGGTAGTTGTGGTTTTCATGCTATTTTAGCTGGTTTATATGATCTTGATAATAATAAGAAATCACAAATTCAAGAAATTCAAATTAGTAATGAAAAACTTAACTTAGATTTATCATTAAATGATGTTAATATAGGTAATACAGCACATATGAAAAATGTCCAATTGTTAAGAGAATTATTATATACAGAAATTACAAAAGAAATACAACAAAAAATAAGAGAAGCAGAAGAAATATTAGCAAATGATAATTCAACAGAAGATCAAAAGGCAAAAGCCATGGATTTTATTTTATTAATAACAGATGTAAAAGAAACGCGCCCAGAGCAACCAAATTCTTCTATTATTCCTACTCCTGATGTTCCTGCTATTGAAGAGCAACCAAATACTTCTATTACTCCTACTTCTGCTGCTCCTGCTATTGATGCTATTGCTATTGATGATAATGGACATCATGTATTTTCCCTTTAAAAATAATTACCAATTCTTTAATCTTGTATTTTTAATCAAATTACAAAAAATGCGAAGATTACAAGATCAAATAGTTACTAATAAAAATATTCTCCTTAGGGTTGATTTTAATGTTCCTGTTAAGGATGGTGTTATTCTTGATGATATTAGAATTAAAAAATGCCTACCAACTTTAAAATATTTAATTGAGAATCAGGCAAAAATTATCATTGCTTCACATTTTGGCAGGCCAAAGGGGCAGAAAAATCCTGATTTTTCCTTAAAAATCATTTTTCAAAGACTTAAAGAGCTTTTGCCAGATGTAAAAATTAATTTTATTGATGACTCTATAGGAGAGAAGGTTGAAAAAGAGGTTGCAAAAACCAATTATGGGGAGATTTTACTTCTTGAAAATGTCCGTTTTTATAAGGGGGAGACTGATAATGATCCTGAATTTGCCCAAAAATTATCCTCTCTTGCTAATTTACATATTAATGAGGCCTTTTCTTGCTGTCATCGCGCTCATGCTTCAATTGTTGGTGTGGCTAATTATATTAAATCCTGTGCGGGGTTTTTATTGCAAGATGAGATCGATAATTTAAATAATATTCTTGGTCAGCCTAAAAAACCGATATTAGCCATTGTTGGTGGTTCCAAAATTTCTACCAAAATTGATTTATTAAATAATTTAATCAAAAAAGCTGATTATATTTTTGTTGCTGGTGGTATGGCCAATAGTTTTTTAGCAGCAAAAGGTAAAAATATTGGCAAATCAATTGTAGAAAGGGATTTAACAGCAACTGCATTAGAAATTATGAATAATGCCAAGAAATATGGCTCTGAAATTCTCTTACCAATTGATATTGCTAGCTGTACAAATTTGGATGATATTACTGATTTTAAAATTTCTGATATTGATGATATTACAGATAGTGAAATTATCGCTGATATTGGAAATAAAACATTAAAAATTTTAGAAGAAAAAGTGAATGAGGTAAAAACTATTGTCTGGAATGGCCCATTGGGAATTACCGAAATTGCAGAATTTGCTATTGGAACTAATAAATTAGCAAAAATCATTGCAGATAAGACAGAAATAGGGCAGGTGATTTCAGTTGCTGGCGGTGGTGATATTGTTTCGGCATTGAATAAATCTGATTTGGCTGATAAATTCACCTATATTTCCACAGCTGGTGGGGCATTTTTGGAATGGTTGGAAGGTAAGAAATTGCCTGGTATTATGAGTTTGGATTAATTTTAGAGTTTTTTTATTCATGGCACCCACCCCCACCAAAATCCTTACAGGATTTTTAAAAAAGCTCTTTTCGCTTTTTTCCCCTTAAGGGGAGTTGTTTTAGACCGAATTTGCCTCTGGCTTAACTCCCCTTACGGGGGAGTCAAAGTGATCTTTGATCACTTTGGTGGGGGTCAAATTTACAAGAACTCCCCCCCCAACCCTGCCCATAAGGGGGAGTCAGAATCGCAAAGCAATTATGGTGGGGGTTGATGAAACAAACAAAAATCTAAATGATAGATATCTACTTTGGTAGGGGTGCATGCAACAAATAAAAAACCTTAAGCAATAACCAAAAGAAGAAATATTGCTTTGATGGAGGTATATTTTTTTATGGATTTGCTCATTATTTTTAACCCAACTTTCACTAAAATTACAAATTTTAAATTTTCTAAAAAAATAAACCCTTATAATATAACGGTTTATAGAATTTTTGTTGTATCGAATCAGCATAACACTTAATTAACCCTTATATAATACCATTTCCCATCTAAAAAACTATGTTAAAAGATTGAACAATCTAGCTTCATCTTTTTATCTGATATTAGCAAAAAGCCTCAGGAAATATAGTTATATTACCCTCATTTTTTACAAATATC
>Ga0257114_1000416_pt1 | contig 33409 bp, 19 predicted proteins | sample SI112_10mmetaG_FD_190149 | JGI IMG/M metagenome (GOLD analysis project Ga0257114, IMG submission 190149) | Marine microbial communities from Saanich Inlet, British Columbia, Canada - SI112_10m | ecosystem: Environmental > Aquatic > Marine > Inlet | place: Canada: British Columbia | collected...
AAGGTGACTTCATCGGATTCGGCGGCACTGATGAATACACACCAAACACAATCACCTATCAGTTCGATGACATTGTAGAAGAAAAAATAATTGTTGCACCCCATACGTATTACACAGCAGAGAGTGACTTAAGGGATGCAATCGCACACCCGATGAAGTTCATCATCACCAATACATCTTACTGTAAGTTTGTGACACCTAAGGCAACGATTGCCTCTGGTTTGTATGACGATGGATTGGAGAGATTCCATGACTTAGACGACGTAATTGCTTTTGCTAAGGTGATGGCACAGAACGTTGAGTTTGTATCAGATAAGGATGCCAAACTTATTAAGCAGGAACTTAACTCATGTATCAGAGAGAATCGTCCTGTGATTGCATCAACCTTTATGAATGAGGGATTAATTAGTTTCTGGTTGCTTATTAAATCTATCAAAGAAGATGCACTCTATCTCTGCCGTAATAATGGACCGAAGGCATACATCGGACAGACTCCAATCGGTGGTGAGGGTTATGTCTACTCTAATGAGTTCGGTACAGTTAAACTGGTTAATCGTGAGCAGTTCAGTTATGCAAACTTCAGCAACGCTAAGTATGCCTAACTCCTTCGGGAGTTCTTTATACTCAGCGCGGCTGACCGTGTGACGATCAGCGAACTGGTCCAAAGGGGGTAGACGGACCCCCTCTATGGACTATTATAAGAAAGAACACAACACAGGACACAGCATGAACGGTTGGGCAAACTACGAAACCTGGAACGCTTCCCTCTGGATCGGTAACGATGAATTCCTTTACAACACCGCTCGCGCTTGCGTTCAGTTTGCCGAAGGTGAAACCCCTTGGACCAAATTCGTTCGCTGTATGACCGAGGGGCAGATCGGACGCTTTATCGGTGAGACAGGCGACGGCGTTCGTTGGGATAACCCCGCCATCGATGCGGGGGAGATGGATGCGATGCTAGAGGAACTTTTTTAATTTCTTAAGAATTGGGGTTAACCCCCCTCCCCCAGATCTGCTACAATACAACCAAGCGATTCAACCCCAATGGCAAAAGCAATCGGCAACACCCGCAGCAGCGACACCAACGTCAAAGGACAGGCGTTACGTGCTAGCAGCGGCGGCGGGATGACTTTCACCAAAGCATGCGGACTGGGTGCCTCCATGGTGAAAGACCTGGATGGAACCGTTAACCGTGCCAAGGCACAGTATCGCGCCGACCGCATTGCGGCAGCCCGCGATCGTTTGTTGGACCGTCAGGGTCACTCACACCTTGCCTGCCGTTACTGACCCCCCTTGCGTTCGTGATTGCAGCAGTGCCCCCCGTCCTTGGGGGTGCCCCCCCTGCGGCGCGTGATGCCCCCCGTATATAAAAACGCCTAACTACCCTAACCTACAAAGTGTTACGGACGGCAGCTAAATTTACAAGGGGTATCAAAAATATTTTTCGCTATATAAAATCATGGTGAAGGTTTATGTATATGCAAAAAAACTCCGGAGAAAATATTACCACTATAGAAGTCGATCCAGTAACAGGTGAATACGTTGCACTAGTTCCTGAATGGATCATCTCAGAATATGGTTGGTATGAAGGCACTCAACTCAATATTGAAGTCGATGGTGATAGTATCGTAATCACCGAACTAACTGATTGACTTCATAGTAAATTGCTAGTATAATTACTAGTGAATCGATTCAAATTCAAACTTGACCTAATTATGTCTAAAGGATTTACAGTAAAGGCAAAAACGCCAGTTAAAGAGAGTACACCTGAATGGGATTATGATTATGCAAAAGAACTTATAAAAGGTAAGAGTATTGTATTTTGTCTGCCTGGGCGCGGAGTATCTTACACGTATCTGAAGAACTTTGTTCAATTATGTTTTGATCTTGTACAAGCAGGAGCAAGTATTCAGATTTCGCAAGATTATAGTTCCATGGTGAACTTTGCTCGTTGTAAGTGTTTAGGTGCAAATGTTCTTCGTGGTCCTGATCAGATTCCTTGGGATGGAAAACTGAAATATGATTATCAGTTATGGATTGATAGTGATATTGTGTTTAATGCAGAGAAGTTCTGGCAACTTGTATTAATGGAAAAAGATATTGCAAGTGGATGGTATTGTACAGAAGATGGTCAAACCACATCTGTTGCACATTGGATGGACGAGGAAGATTTCCGTAGTAATGGCGGAGTTATGAATCATGAAACACTTGATAGTATTGCAAAGCGTCGTAAACCATTCACGGTAGACTATGCAGGGTTTGGATGGCTTCTAATTAAAAACGGAGTTTTTGAACATGAAGAAATCAAATACCCATGGTTTGCTCCGAAGATGCAAGTATTCGAATCTGGAGAGGTACAAGATATGTGTGGAGAGGATGTATCATTCTGTCTCGATGCTATCGCAGCAGGTTTTGAGATCTGGTGTGATCCTCGTATCAGAGTTGGGCACGAAAAAACTCGTGTCATCTGATGGATCGTTATACGGTCATACGTGACGGCAAGGTCCTCTTTGAGAATCTCTCGGAAGAGGACTACATGAATCTTATGGAGGACTTTGCTGCCGAATATTATAAAACTGGTAAACCCAAAGCGGGTGAAGTTGAAACACACATTATTGGAGAAACTGATCAATGGCAAAAGCAAAAACAGGTCTGATTAAAAGTGGTTATGCCACTGGTAAACCCAAAAAAACTCGTCAGGGTAGTGGTAAAGGAACTAAATTCGCCGCGTCGTCTCGTAATAGTGCTAGGAAAGCATATCGTGGACAAGGGAGATAGCATATAGATAACCCTATAGTCAAATAATTGTATGGCATGTTTGATTGCAAATCTTCCATCACAGGAAGTATGGGTTCGTAAAGAATATCTTACCGATCATCAATCTGGTCATGGCGAATTTGTTAAAGGCGTCTGGGTATCGGTTAAATCGATTCCTGGGCGTGCTTTTTATTTTGAGACCTACTTACCAGAATATGCGGCAATGTATGACAAATTGCCTATAAGTGCCTTTGTAGCAGATCCTGAGACACCTTCTCCCGATATGAACCTACCAAACCTACAGTTTTGGAACTGTATGGACTATGGTGTGGTATCAGTTGATAAGAAATTCATTGGTTCTATGGATTTTGAGTGTTATACACGGGACTTTGGTAATGTAAAAGGCACTTATGTCTGCACAATTGATAACTATCACCATGATCCAGACTATGTTGATTGGGCAACGAGTGAGAATCCAGCAGAACATAAGTCCCATAACCTAATTGAACTTGAGAATGGGCAGTATGCACTGTATCCAAACAATAGATTACGTATTTTTGATAATAGTTTGACACCTGTCGAACCAAAAATGCCTGATTTTAAGGTTTCAACTCAATATTATCAAGTTGAAAATGGATTTGAACGACTTGGAATGGGACGTGAGGACGAATATTTCTGGAAAACTTCTAAAGAACGTGAAGAAGAAAATGAAAATAAATAGAAATATAGATTATTAATGAATATTTCATGAACCTAAGGAGACAGCATGGGTAATTCACCTGTTGATAGAAATTCTAACTATATGAGAGAGATGTGGGGAACCACAAAACTCGTTACTGACTACTATCAAAATGAAAAAATGACCTCAGAACACGATTTTCTAGATAATTTGGCAAATCACCAACATCAAAAGATGCTTCGTGAGATTTCAAACGATGATATTACGCCAAAAAAACGTGATACAGTGAATCAAGAGGACCTTTATGAGAAAATAGACGATAATACTGAATTATTCTGAATATGGTATAAATAAAATTACGTAAAATCTCCATATCATCGTGGTTCAGAGGATATCCAGAGCATTTAAGGACATTAGTTTATCATTTGATAGACATCCTATAACTAATGATATCCTTAGTATCAAAAATGAGGATGCAATTAAGAAAGCAGTCCGTAATATTGTGCAAACTGTCCCTAGTGAGAGATTTTTTAACCCTATTTTTGGTTCTGACGTAAAGGCTAGTTTATTTGAATTTGTTGATTTTGGAACTGCATCCCAACTTGAGGATCAGATTTTAGTTGCAATTGAAAACTACGAACCAAGGATAAGCAATATTCGGGTTAGAGTGGATCCAAATGCGGATAGAAACGAATTTGAGATCTTCATATCCTATAATATTGTTGGACAAGAAGTTCCACCACAACAATTTTCATTCATCCTAGAGGCAACCAGATAAAATAATGCCTTTTACTAAGTTTACAAATCTAGATTTTGATCAGATAAAGACATCTATTAAAGATTATCTTCGTGCTAATTCCGATTTCACGGATTTTGATTTTGAAGGATCTAACTTTTCTGTTCTAATCGATACGTTAGCATATAATACGTATATTACAGCATTCAACTCTAATATGGTTGCTAATGAATCCTTCTTGGATTCAGCAACTCTTAGAGAGAATGTTGTTTCCTTAGCAAGAAATATTGGTTATGTTCCAAGATCAAAAACTGCGGCAAAGGCAAAAGTTAGTTTTACCGTAGATGTATCGACAACTGCCTCTCAGTTGATCCTGAAGGCAGGTCTAGTGTGCGTTGGGGCAGTTGATAACAGTGCGTATACTTTCTCTATTGCAGGCGATGTGAGTGCCAATATCGTCAACAATCAAGCAACATTTGCAGGTTTAGAAATTTTTCAGGGATCCTACCTAACAAAAGAGTTTATTGTAGATACCTCTCAGGATCAAAGGTTTATTTTAAATAATCCCAATATTGATACATCAACCATCAAAGTAAGAATTGGGACAAAAGAGTATAAGCAAGTAGATAATATTATTACTGTTAATAAAGAATCTGAAATTTATTTGATTCAAGAAGTTGCAGATGAGAAATATGAACTTCTCTTTGGTGATGGAATTATTGGTAAGAAATTGTCATCAGGTGATGTAATTCAGGTTTCTTATATTGTAACTGATGGTGAGACTGGTAATGGACCATCGCTGTTTACGTATTCTGGAACAACTACCGATAGCAATGGTCTTTCTGTTTCACCAATATCAACACCAACATTAACAACCACTGAGAAGGCGATAGGGGGCGGTGCAATTGAAGCAATTGATTCAATCAAATACTTTGCACCTAGAGTATATTCATCGCAGTATCGTGCCGTTACAGCAAAGGATTATGAGGCAATCATACAACAGGTGTTCCCAAGCACCGAATCAGTTGCTGTTGTTGGTGGTGAAGAATTAGATCCACCAGAATTTGGTAAGGTTGTTATTAGTATCAAACCAAAAAATGGTTTTGCTATCTCCGACTTTGCAAAAACACAAATTTTAAATGATTTAAAGCAATACACTGTATCTGGTGTCAAACAAGAATTATCAGATCTTAAACTACTATTTGTTGAACTTGAGGGTGATGTCTTTTATGATCCTTCTAAGATTACAGACATTGCATCATTGAGGTCTAGCATTATAGCATCTCTAACTAAACATTCCAAAACTGTTGATATGAATAAGTTTGGAGGAAGATTTAGATATAGTAAAGTTCTTCAAATCATTGATAATGTAGATACTTCGATTACTTCCAATATCACTAAAGTGAAGATGAGAAGAAATATGAATTGTATTACCAATACTTTTGCACAATATGAGATTTGTTTTGGTAATAAGTTCTTCAAAAAATTAGATGGTTCTAGTATCAAGAGCACCGGTTTTAAAGTTGCTGGTGAATCAGAAACAGTATACTTCTTAGACGTTCCATTAGAAAATAGTGATATTGGTATTCTTACAATTGTTAAACCAACACTGAATCCAGATACTTTCGAAGTTGTTAAAAAATCAATTGGAACGGTTGATTATAAGAAAGGTGAGATTATTGTTAATACAATTAATATTGTTTCAACAGATCTACCAGAGAATGTTGTAGAGATTCAAGCACTTCCAGATTCGAATGATATTATTGGTTTGAAGGATTTATACCTCATCTTTGATGTCTCGAAAAGCACTATAAATATGGTTAAGGATACGATTGCCTCTGGAGAACAAATTTCTGGAGTGAACTTCCCGGTGAAATCAAGTTACTTAAACGGAAAAATAACAAGGTAATAGAGAGGAAATATGATTACTACTGGTTTTGATGCTAGGGTAAAAGTACAGCAAGTCATTGATAGCCAATTACCAGAATTCATTTTAAATGAAAACCCTAAAGTTGTAGACTTTCTTAAGCAATATTACACGTCTCAGGAATTCCAGGGAGGTGCGATTGATATTGTCGAGAATTTAGATCAGTATCTAAGTCTCAATAATTTAACTCCAGAAATTCTAACTGACCATACATCAATAACTTCTGATGTTACGTCTACCGATACTACAATTAACGTAACAACTACAGGTGGTTTTCCCAAAGATTATGGTCTTTTCAGACTAAATGATGAGATTATTACATATACTGGAATAACCACAAATAGTTTTGTGGGTTGTATTCGTGGATTTAGTGGTATTACCTCTTATAGAGATCGTCTAAATGCAGAAGAATTAGTATTTGAATCTTCAGCAGCAGATTCTCATACTACAGGAACTCAAGTTAAAAATATAAGTTCACTATTTCTCAAAGAATTTTATAGAAAACTAAAGTATCTTCTTGCACCTGGTTTTGAAGATGTTAGTTTTGAAAGTTCTCTTGATGTAAACAATCTTATCAAGCAGATTCGTAATCTGTATCAAAGTAAAGGAACCGAAGAATCTTTTAGAATTTTATTTGCAATCTTATATAATGAAGTTCCTAAAGTTATTAACCTAGAGGACTTTCTTTTAAAACCCTCTTATGCAGAATTTATAAGAAGAAGAGTTCTTGTTGGTGAACAAATTTCGGGCAATCCGAATAATCTTATTGGCCAAATGATCGGTAATTACCGAGATACTGCTACTGGTCCAGTATCAGAAGTTGAAATTATTACTAGAAATAAAAAAACATTTTATAAAATTCAACTTTTCTCTGGATACAATGAGAAAAGTCTCATTGAAGGAACGTTTAATATCACACCAAATAGTTTAATTTCTGATAGTGTTTCTATTGGATCTTCCGTAGTTAGTGTAGATAGTACTATCGGGTTTGGTCAAACTGGTATTATAAGCGTTGAAGGTCAAAAGATAGAATATAGAGATAAGAGTATCAATCAATTCTTTAATTGTAGTGGAATTACTTCTGCGATTACACCAGGAACTCTTGCATATTCACAAACTGACACTATCTATGGATATGAAGATGGAGATACATCAAAGAGAGTAGATCTCAGAGTTACTGGTGTAATGTCAGATATTGAGGATAAAGATCAATATACTTTACTATTCAATGAGGATTTAATTAGTGTTAAAAATCTTGGTGATAGTATTGTTAATAATGATGAGAATTATAAGCAATTTGCTTTCAATACCTGGATTTACAATACTAGAACGCGATATGAAATTGAAAGTTTTTCAAATAACACAGTAACTTTATTTGAAACTGCGGATAAGTCAAGTCTTAAGAAAAATGATTATGTAGATATTTTAGATAGAAATGCTGAAAATATTGTAGTATCTAACGCCGTTGTTACTTCTGTAAATGGAAAGGAAGTTCAGATAAATCAATCGATCAGTGCTGCATCTAATAGAAGTTTGAGCATACGTAAAAGATTTAACTATGCAACTTCATCTGGTATTCAATTAGAATCTGATAAGATTTTGACTAATGTTCAAAATACTTATAGTGAAAAACCTAGTGGGATGTATGTTGCATCAAATTCACTTCCAGATTATGAAATAACGAAAGAAATTTCAGAAGCAACAATTGCTATTACACCAACAACAAATTTAAACAATATTTACCAAGGATTTTTCCCAACTCTTGGCACATATTCTACGTTATCATTTGCCAATAATGTTCCATTCATGACTGGTGATGAAGTAATTTACACTGGTGATGGAGATAAAATTGTTGGATTGGAATTTGGTAGAGTCTATTATGTTCAAGTTATAAGAGATGCTAATCCTGTCAGAACAAATAGAATTAAATTATATAATGCACGATCATTCATTGGAACTAGTCAACATGTAGGACTAAAAGATACTGCTTTTACTACTGCAACAAATCATACATTTACTTTAAAGCAACATTATAGTAAAAATTTAAAAGCAAAGAAATCACTAGTAAACTTCCCACTGATTCCAGATATTAAATCTGGAAAGAATGCACCAACAGACCCAGGTTCTGTCGGTTTGATGATTAATGGTGTTGAAATTCAAAACTATAAATCTGATGATAGAGTTTACTATGGTCCTTTAGATAATATTAAGGTTTTAAATGGTGGAGCAGATTATGATGTCTTAAATCCACCTCAACTTGTAATTTCTGATTCTATTATTTCAACAGGAACAACCGCAAAAGCGCAGACAGTTGTTACTGGTACAGTTAAAAGAATTATTGTTGACCCACAAGACTTTAGTATTAATAGAGTTTTATCAACAACCATAGAAGGTGGCAATGGTAAAGATGCTGTTTTGGAGGCAGTTGTTTCCAAACAATTCAGGGAGATGCCTTTTAATGCCTCCAGAGTTGGTGTTGCAGCAACCGGTGGTATTGATATTATTAACGACGCTCTAACGTTTGAAAACTTTCATAATTTAATTGATGGTCAAAGACTTGTTTATAGTTCTAATGGTAACTTACCTCTTGGTATTGGACTCTTTGGTGGATCTAATACAAATCAAAACGATAATTTGGTAAATGGTGGAGTTTATTATCCAGAGATCATTAATACAAAATCCATATACCTATACAAAAATTTATCTGATTATTCTGCTGGTATTAATACAGTTGGTTTTACCACTGTTAATACTGGTGGTATTCATAAATTTAGAACATTCGATGAACAAAATGTTGTTTCTGAAATTAAGGTATTAAATCCTGGTTCTGGTTTTACCAATAGAAAACTCAGAGTTCATCCAATTGGTATATCTACAATCACAAATATTATTAAATCAAAAGATCACGGATTTAATGATGGAGATTTAATCAATTATAGTTTCCAAAATTCTACTGTTTCTGGTCTTTCCAGTTCCACGCAATATAGAATTTTAAAATTAAATGATTCTGAGTTCCAGATTGCGGAAGCAGTTGGCGGGGCAAGAACAAATTATAATAGAAAAAACTATGTAAGTTTTGGTTCTACTTCTGGTGAAGGATATCAAATATTCTCATATCCACCAATTCAAGTCAAGATTGATGCAGAATTTACTGCAGGATCTGGTGGTATTAATACTATTTTTACAACTCCAGTTGTCCGTGGTCAAATTACTAATGTATATGTTTATGAGAAAGGATCTGACTATGGATCAAACATTTTAAACTTCCACAGAAATCCAAAAGTTGTTACAAAAATAGGTCAAGGCGCTCAACTAAAACCTATTATTAAGAGAGGATATATTGTTGCAGTCGAAGTTCAGAATGGTGGAAAGTTCTATGATGCCGCACCAGATCTAGAAATTAATGGTGATGGTGTTGGTGCTATATTGAGAGCAGTTGTACGAGATGGTAGAGTTATTGATGTAATCATCATCAATAGAGGAACAGGATATGATCAAAATAATACAAGTATTAATGTCAAACCACCTGGTAGAAATGTAGTTTTAGAATCAAACATTAGACATCTTCGGGTCAATAACTTGAAGAGATTTTCTGATGAACTACTTACAAATTATGAAGATAGTTTATCTTATGGTGTTGTTGGTTATTCGACTGATAGAGATGGAGAATCTTTCTTAGATTCAATTTCAGAAGATGAACACTCCAAAGTTATTGGGTGGGCAAACGATGGTAATCCAATTTATGGACCATATGCATTTTCTGATCCAAATGATGATAACTCAGCAACTAGACGATTAGTTAGTGGTTATGTTGATGCATCTTCTGATATCAATAATCGACCATCTTTTGATGTATTTGAATCTGGATACTTTATTGAAGACTTTAAATTTAATGATAGTGGTGATTTAGATTATCATAATGGAAGATACTCTAAAACTCCAGAATTCCCTGATGGTGTATATGCATATTTTGTTGGTGTATCTACAAATGTAGTTACAGGAAAATTGGATCCAGCATTCCCATATTTCGTTGGTGATACTTATAGATCACAAGTAATTACTGAGAAATTAGATCAAACGTTTGATTTTAATAAATCAAATCTTGTTAGAAATACATTTCCATACAGAACAGCAAAACAACATTCGGGAAGTGATTTTCTATTTGAATCAAATTCTCCTGTCGATCAAACAACTATCGTTGAATCCGCATCTAAAGGTTCAGTTGAATCTTTTGTAATCTTAAATTCTGGTGATGATTATAAAGTTGGAAATTCTTTAAATTATAATAATGCTGGCACTGGTGGTGGTGGAGCAGCAGCAGAGATATCCAGAGTATTTGGTAGAAAAATTAACGAAATTTCTACCGAATATCTTAAATATGAAAATTCTATTGTTGAAAGAGAAAATTCAGAGACTATTAGAATATACACCAATACAATTCATGAATATTTGAATAAAGATACTATTCAAATATCTGGTATTTCGACTCATGTTGAAGGTCTAATCGGATCACATGCAATTGGTGTTTCTTCCAACATAACAAGATTAACTGATTATATTTCAGCAGATCAGGGTATATCCACAGATATTTACATTTCATCTCTCTCACCGGTAATTGGATCTGGAACTTCTATTGGAATTGGTAGTGAAACCTTTAGAGTTCTAAACGTATTTGGTGAAGAAAATATTTTACGTGTTAAGAGAGGTAATGTAGGAGCATCTCATACGTTTGCTGATTTAATCAGTGTAAATAATGATTATTTTACAATTCCAGTAAAATCTGAAAAAGAAATAGATTCTAAAAAGAACTACAGTGTTTATTTCAATCCTTTTGAATCTGTTGGTGTTGGACTGCAAACTGGAACTGATACATCTCTCGGATATCATGTAGGAAGATCACCAAAAACAATTTCTGTTCCAACCCAATCAATTTTCATTCCAAACCATCCATTTAAAGATAATCAAGAAGTTGAATTTACCGTTCCTACTGGTTTTGTTGGGATTGATGCTAGAGATACTCCTGGTGGTTTAACATTTGCATTAGCAAATCAATCAGTTTACGTAATTAACAAAGGAAAGGATTTTATTGGTATTGTAACTGAAGTTGGATTTACAACTTCAACAAGTGGTCTATTCTTCCCCGCAACTAATGTTAATACTAATAATAGTTTTGAGTATTCCTTCACAACTAAGTTTAATGAGATAACTGCAAATGCACAGAAGATAAAAACACAAGTTTCTATCTCAACCAGTCATAATTTAAACAATGGAGATTTTATTGACCTTACAGTAACACCAAATCAGTCGGTTGGTTTTGGCACAAATCCATCTGTAAGTGTTAAGTATAATACAATATACCAAAAGATTCTAGTTGATAGTGTTGGATTTGGTTCAGATAAAGTTGACACCAACGAAAGTAGTATTACTATTGATAGGCATGGGTATAAATCAGGTCAGAAAGTATTTTATAATTCTACAGATTTAGTTTCTAGTGGTTTGGAAACAGGAGGATACTTTGTATTCAGAATTGATGATAATAAGTTTAATTTAGCGAGGACATTAAATGATACTATTTCCAATCCACCAGTAATTGTTAGTATTGCAAGCACGGGTGGTGCTAATCAGGAAATTAGTCTTTTAAATCCACAAATCGAAGTATTTAAAAATAATAATATTGTTTTCAATGTTTCTGATAGCTCTCTAATAGACTATGAATTTAAATTCTTCTATGATAAGAATCTTAGTAATGAATTTGTTTCTACCGGAACAACATCAACATTCTCTGTTGTTGAGGGTGCAACCAGTGGTATAACTTCTACTTATACTATTACATATAGTAAAGACTTACCAACAAAATTATACTATTCTTTTGAGAAAGATGGTATCTCTATTAAACCAGATGCTGATGTTGTTGATTCTTCTGAAATCATATACATTAACAGTAAGTATAATAAATCTTATAATGTATTCGGAGTTGGATCTACAACCTTCAATATTTCTCCAAGTGAACTCCCAGAAGCATTATCATACACAGCAACAAATACTGATACTTTAGAATATACAACAAGTTCAAAGACTGCTTCTGGTCCAATATCCAGAATAACTACAGTTTCAACTGGTTCTAATTACTCAAGATTGCCAGTTATATCTGGTTTAGGATCTGGAACAGCAGCAACGGTTGGATCTAATGCAATTATTAGACCTTTAACAGAATCTATTGGTAAACTAAACAACTTCAGAATTGTTAATGAAGGATTTGAATATGCTTCTGATAAAACTTTAAGACCTCAAGCAAGAATTTCAAAATTATTCACCTTAAGTGGAACAGATATTGTAAAATCGATTAATGTTCTTGATGGAGGTAGAAATTATCTTTCACCACCAAGTCTCATCATTGTTAACATGTATACTAGAGAGGTGCTTGATCCTTCAACATATTCTCTAGAAACACAATTCTCAGGAAATACTATTGTTGGTGTAGATGTTATTGCAGAACCAAAAGGTTTGGAATCTGTTGAGCACCGTTTATTTCCAATATTGAATAGTAATGGTATTCAAGTTGAAAAAATTACTGGTTACAGTAATGGTGTTGTAACTTTGGAAGTAAGCACTCCACCAATTGATGGTTTTGCAAATCCACCATTTGTTGTTGGAGATGAAATTTTTATTGAAGGACTAAAAAAGAAATCTTTCACGGATACTCTTGGTAATGTAACTTCGCCTGGTAATGGATTCAACTCTGAAGACAATGGATACTCTTTCTTTAGAGTAGTTGAGTTTACAAATTCAAATCCAGCCATATTGAAGTTTAATATTGGTGATGTAACAATTAATCCAGGAGTTCCTGAAGAGTTACAAACTGGATTTACCTCGCTTGTTAAAAAACAGAACCTCCCAGAGTTTAAGTTAAATATTGAAACTGGTATTTTCTTCCTCGGAGAAGAGATTACCGCAAATGGTGTTAAAACTGATTTAGTAACCACTGTTGTTGAGAAAGGTTTAGTTAAAGTTGATGGTGATTATAAAGTAAAAATTGGTGACAAATTAAAAGGAATCAATTCTGGTGTTTTTGCAACTGTTAATTCTATTACTGATTTTGAAGGAAGATTCTCTGTAGATTATTCTAGTAAGAAGAATTTTGGTTGGAAGAATAATATTGGTCAATTGAGTAATTCATTACAAGTTATTCCCGATAATGACTACTATCAAAATCTTTCATATACTATTCAAAGTCCAAAAGAATTTGTAACTATTCAAGAAAATGTAAGTCGCCACGTTCACCCATCAGGGATGTTGAACTTTGCTGATGTTCAGTTATTATCCAAATCTAAAGTTTCTATTGGATTAACTGATTCATTTGTTTCAACTGTTCTTGATTTTGTTGGTGAAAGAAGAGTTGATACGATTAATAATTTTGATTTAGTTCAAGATTATGAGGCAACTAGTGAAACTTCAAGATTTGTAATTTTCAAAAATAGGAGACTCTCTGATTTTATTGAATGTAAAACTAATAGAGTATTGCAAATTGATGACATCAGTAATAGATTCTCAAGTGCAGAATTTAATAAGGATAAATTTGTTGAAACAATAGAATATCCAATTACAGACTTCTATTCAAGATTCTTAGTTCAGATTTCTGATGAGGATAAAATTAGTTCTCAGTTTAGTGAAGTTGTTGTTTTAAATGATTTTAATAACACTTACACTTTGAATAAAGTGGATCTTTTCACAGATACAAGACTTGGAACTTTATCTGGAGATTTTGCTCCTAGTGGAGATCCAACTTTAAAATTTGATCCTGTTGATCCAAATAACTTTAATTATAACCTTAAAGTTTATAGAGAATCATTTGCACCTTCCACTACGGTTGGAGTTGGTTTTACTGAATTTGGTTTCCTCAGAATTGATGGAAGAACTAAGAGATTGGGTCCTGCAAATGGAAATGGATTAGTTGGATTTAAAACTGATGTTTTTGAAGCATTATCTAGCAAATTTGATACCTTATACACCTTTGCACAAGTTCTGAATACTGACACTAATAGGATGAACTACTTTGAAGTGGTTGCTCATCATGATGGACAAGATAATCATATATCAGAATTCTATTATGATACCATACCATCATCATCATTCTCTGGCGCAAACATAGGCACATTTGGACTGAATGTTTCTGGTGGTGTTATTAGACTCCAATTTGAAAATAATATTAATAATAATCTACTTGTTAAGACAAAAACAATTGGAATTGGAACTGTTGGTGCTGGAGTTGCAACTCATGGATTCTTAGTTCCTGGTCAAATTCCAGGAACAGAACGAACTGCAAAGTTTGATTCACAATTAAAGGAAACAGTTGGTATTTCTACTGTATTTGAATTTGATAGTGCAATTCAGTTTAGTCAAAAATCAATTATAAAAATTGGTATTGGCGAAACTACTGTAGTTCAAAATGTGATGGTAGTTGCTGATCAGCAAAGAACTTCCATTCAATCATCGCCGTTTATTAATGTCAATACATCTAATGGTATTGGAACATATTCTTCAGAAATGGTCGGAAGTAATGTAATTGTTAAATTTCATCCAGATCCAGAGTTTGCTACCGATACCATTACTCATCAGGCATACAGTCAGCACATTTATACTGATATTGACGAATTTAATATTCCACCAGCATATACCGTAGGAACCGTTATTGAAGATCTTGAGAATTCTTTCTATGGTTCGATTAATGTCTTTGGTAAAGATAAGACTGATTTTGATCTGAACTATAAATCTATTCCAATTTATGAAAAAGGATTTAATCCAGCAAATATTAATGTATTAAATCAATCTACTGGTGTTATTAGTATTGATGATCATTTCTTTGAAACTGGTGAGGAACTAATTTATACTCCAGCATCAACACTACTTGGTATTGCTGCAACTTCTATTGGTATTGGAACCACTGTTGTAAATGGAACTTTATTTACTGGAGACATTGTTGAAACAGGTTTCTCTACAATTACTGGTATTGCAAATTCAACAGGTTTAACCTCGGGTGCTCTACTATTTGGCGATGGAATTGCTGCAAATACTACAATTACGGGTATTCAAACCTTCAATTCATATTTCCAAGGTGATGTTGTAAGTGTAGGTGCGACAGTAATTACAGGTATTGGTAATACCTCAGTTATTAAAATAGGTTCTGGAATTTTCTCTGGTAATAATACTTCATTAGGTACTATCACCGCTATCGGTATTAATTCTGTAACTGCATCTACAACCATTGTTGGTGGTGATGATAGAACTTATTATATTGATAATCCAAACTGGTCAGTGACCATGTCGAATGTTTCTATTGCATCGACAACTAGAGAAGTATTTACTACTGGTATCACTACTGATAAGATGCCTTCCAGGGTATATGCAATCAGACTTTCTAAGGATACATTTAAGTTGACAGGAACTGCTGGTGGAAGTGGGATAGGATTCACATTTACTGATATTGGATCAGGAAATCGCCACAAACTTGAAATGAAGAAGAAGCTTGAAAAAGCACTTATTACTATCGATGGTGTAACACAATACCCACTAGCATATACTCCATTAGTATTCAATTTGGAAAATAATGGAGGAACAACTATTGGTGCCGCTGCTTCTTTCCTATCACTTTCTGGTATTTCTTCAATCAGACCAAGAGATATTCTTAAAGTAAATGAAGAGTTCTTAGAAATTCAAAATGTAGGATTTGGAACTACAACATCGGGTCCAATCAGTGGTATTGGAACAGTTCCACTGATTAATGTATCTAGAGGATTTGTTGGAACTTCAGCAACAACACATAATGATGGTTCCGAAGCAAGAATCTTCAAGGGAGCATTCAATATTGTTGGTAATAAAATTCACTTTACCGAAGCACCTGATGGTAAGGGCAATAATGATAGATTAAATGAAAGTGCATTGTCTCTTCCAAAATCAACATTTAATGGTAGAGTTTATCTACGACAGGATTATACTGGTAATGCTGTATATGATGATATTTCTTTAGGATTTAACGGGATTGGAAGAACTTTCAGTGTTTATAAAGAAGGAGAAAATACTCTCGGACTGGAAGCAGGAAGCAACTTAGTATTCATTAATGATATCTTCCAGACTCCCGATACTTCCAATAACACTGGTAACAACTATAACTTTAGTGCTGATGAAGTAACCGGAATTTCTAGTGTTACATTTACTGGAATCACTAAACCAGGATCTAACGATATAATTATCTCCGAAGAAGATGTTAATCAAAATCAAATTCCAAGAGGTGGTGTTGTAATCTCTGTTGCTTCCACTGGTGGTCTTGGATATGCACCACTAGTTAATGCTAGGGTAAAACCAACTATTGGTGCTGGAAAATCAATTTCTGGTGTACTTGGTGTTTCCACATTTAGTTCTTCTCAAATCAATATTAGCACTTCTCGTTATATTGAATCAACTGGTATTCTTAAGATTACTACACAAACACCACATAATCTCTATGGATCGGGAACATTTGTATATTTGAATAATTTGGAGTTCTCTTGTGCTGCACCACACGCTGGTGTAACTACAACAATATTCCCAGATGGAACTCAAGGATTCCAATATCCAGTTACTGGAATCACTTCCGCTAAGACATTTGAAATTAACGTTGGGACAAGCACAATTCCACATACATATGAATCTGGTGGAACTATTCGTCAATACTTCCCACAATTAACCTTTGGTTCTGGATATCGTGGACCTATTGGTGTTGCAATCACTGATCTTGCATATGCACATAAATTTGTTAGTGCTGAAACTAACTCCATTACAGATAACACCAATGCAACATATACAGTAACTAACGCTAAGTATACTTCACATTCTGGTGTTCTGATTTTGTCAATTCCAAATCATGGATTGACCGTATCAAATACTGTTGGAATCGATACTGGATCTTTGACTTTCAAATGTTCCAGTGACCACTTTAAAACAAATCAAGTTTATCCAAGACCAACTGATCCTGTTGCAGGTATTCAAACTGCAATTACTGCAGTAACTACAAATACAATTACTGTAAACATTAGTCCTGCTGGTGGAGCAGGAACTGGCGCAAATATCACCGCTACTGTCGGTGCTGGTGGAACACTAGCATTTAATGTTGTTGATGGTGGTAGTGGGTATATCAATCCAGTTGTATCAGTTGATAGTCCATCTTATGAAAATTTATCTGTTATTGGAGTATCAAGACTTGGAACTGGTGCAACAACGGCGACAGGTATTGGTTTATCAATAACATTTGATTTATCACCATCATCTGTTGGTATTGGTACATCATACTTTGAAATTGCTGGATTTGAAATTTCAAATCCGGGATATTCATTCAGAAAGGGTGATGTGTTTAAACCAGTCGGTTTAGTTACTGCTGCAGGATTATCATCACCTATTTCCGACATTAAATTCACTGTGACTGAAGTATTTAATGACTCATTCTCATCATGGCAATTAGGTGAATTTGATTATATTGATAGCAATGCATCTAGACAAGATAATATAAGAACTAGATTCCCATTGTTTAAAAATAATCAACTACTCAGTTTTGAAAAAAATAATTCTGATGTAACATCTTCTCTCATTGATTTTGATGCGATTTTATTGATTTATGTTAATGGTGTTATGCAAGAACCAGGTAAATCGTATGTATTTGAAGGAGGAACAACATTCTCATTCCTCGAACCACCTAAAAAAGAAGATAAAGTTGACGTATTCTTCTATAGAGGAACTAGAAATATTGACAGTGTTGAAGTTGATGTTGATGAATCGATTAAACCTGGTGATGAAATTAGAATATTGAAGAATGATTCATTAAGTGTCAATACAATTTCACAAGATTCAAGAATTGTATCTTCAATTATATCTGCAGATACTACTGAAACTGGAATTTATCTTGGTGATGGTATTGATGAAACTAATTACAAACCAATTGAGTGGAATAAACAAAAAAGAGATCTATTAGTTGGTGATAATGCACAACCAAAATCTAGAGATTCTTTAGAGGGTATGGTTTTTCCAACTGCTAAAGTAATTAAAGATTTCACTTCAACAGATACTCAAATTTTTGTTGATTCTGCACAACTATTTAATTATGAAGAAAATGAATCTGCAATAACTATCAACCAAGTCTCTGCATTGCTAGTATCTGGTGATCCAGAACCTGTTGCGTGTGCTTTAACTGCTGTTGTATCTGCTGCAGGAACAATTTCATCTATTGATATTATTGATGGTGGTAGTGGATACGATTCTGGATCAAATGTTACCATTGTTGTTGCAACACCAATTGGTGGTATTGGAACTGATATCTTTAAAACAGAAATTAAAGATAAGGTTGGAACAGTTGGTATTGGATCCACAGTTATAACTGGAATTGATCCAACATCAATTAGAGTTGGGCATTCTTTAAATAGGGCATTTGATGGGGCGCTGGAAATTTTAGATAAGACATTTACAGTAATTGGAGTTGGCACAGATTCTATTGAACTTAATAAATCTCCTGCAAATACTAAAATACTTGTAAGAACATTTGATTTTGGTTTGTATCAAGACCAAGTTCGCGCTACTGCATCTACAACAGTTTCTATTGGAGGAACTATTGGTTCCATTTCAATAACTAACCCTGGTTCTGGATATACATCTACAGCATCTCCAGATTTGCTTACAGCACTACCTGTTGTTCAAGATGAACTGATTACTGGTATTGAGTTTGTTTCTGGTTATAGTGGCATTATTACGGGTATTACAACGAGTGTTGGAACTGGTGGCAATCCACTAGCAATTAGATTTGACTTAAAATTTGATCCTACATCAGTCATTGATTCTTTGGAAGTTGGTTATCCAATTATGGTTTCAAATACAACTATTGGTGCAGGAATTACATCTATTGATGATGGTGATAATGCTGTTGTTGGTATTGGAACAACATTTGCTGATAATATATACTATGTTCACGCATTTACCCGACAAAATCTTACGGGAATTGTAACAGCAAATATTCTTTCAACCACCAATCACATTGGCATTGGAACTACTACTGGTCCATATTGTGGATCATTCTCTTGGGGTAGATTATCTGGATTTGAGAGAGGATCAACTGCTATTGGTATCGGAGTTTCTGGATTTACCGTAAATTCTGGTCTAACAACATATCCAACAATCCAAAGAAGAGACTTTGGACTTAGAGATAATGGATCTCTAAGAAAAGATCTTGGTTAATCATTTATAAATATAGAAAAAAGCTAGCGATATGGCTGCGATTGTTACAGATCAATTTAGACTTTTAAACGCTGAGAATTTTGTGGATTCTGTTAGTGATCCCAATAATTCTTATTACGTTTTTTTAAGTCTTGTGAATCCCTCCGCAAATGTTGGATTTGGGAGATCTACTACATGGGATACTAATACTCCCTCACCAATAGATAATAAAAACTACCTAAGTCATGTCAAAGATACTATGATTTTTGGTAAGAGAATTACCAAAAATGATATTAGGAGACTTGTAAGGAGAATTAACTGGAAGCAGGGAACAGTCTATGAGATGTATAGACACGACTATGGATTAGATAATCCCTCACCACAAACAAACTCTTCTAGATTATATGATGCAAATTACTATGTAATTAATAATGATTTTAGAGTATATGTTTGTATAGATAACGGATCTTCAGAAGTAAATTCAACAGGAAACTTCTCACAAGATGAACCAACGTTTGTTGATTTGGAACCATCACGAGCAGGTGAGAGTGGAGATGGATATGTTTGGAAATACTTATTTACAGTTGCTCCTAGTGATATTATAAAATTTGACTCTATTGAATATATTCCAATTCCTAATGATTGGGAAACAACAACGGAGCAGCAAATTGTTTCCGTTAGAGATAATGGTGATTCTTCAATTAATGAAAATCAAATTAAAAAAATCTACGTAGAAAAACAGGGATCTGGTTATAATACTACAGACGCTGAATTGGATATTTTAGGTGATGGTGTAGGTGGAAAGGCAGTTGTAAATGTAGTTGGTGGTAAAATCACTTCAGCAACTGTTTCTGCGGGTGGAAATGGATATACGTATGGGAGAGTTGATTTATCTACTATCAACTCAGGTGCTACTGGTTTTGCACATCTAATTCCAATTATTCCTCCATCTAGAGGGCATGGATATAATGTATATGAAGAATTGGGAACTGATCGTGTTTTAGTTTATGCTCGTTTTGATGCATCTACTAGAGACTTCCCATTAGATACAAGATTTGCACAAATCGGAATCACAAAAAATCCAAGTAGAGTTGGAACAGCATCTTCTGTATTCAAAGAAAGCCAGTTTTCAAATCTTGGTGGATTTAAACTATCTTCAGTTTCAAATGCAGAAGACGCAAATCCTGGAAATCAGATTTTCCAAACCGTAAGTGGAGTTGGAACTGCAACTGGATATCTTGCTTCTTATGATACAGAAACTCAAGTTTTAAAATACTTCCAAGATAGAAGTTTGTATTTTAATGCTGGTTCATATGATCAAAAAGATTCTAAGAGTGTTTTATCGGAAGCAAAAAAAGTTATTTTTTCAAAAGATGGTGGAACAGTAACCTCAACAAATAGTTTTAGTGGAACAATCGATCAAGATTTCACTGGAATTACAACAGCAGTTACTTCAACTAAAAACGTAAATTTAGCAACTCAATTTACAAATGGGATTGCTCTTCCTGAGATAAATAAAGGATCAGGGGATATTATCTACCTTGATAATAGACCTCGTGTTTCAAGAAACCCACGACAAAAAGAAGATATTAAAATAGTACTGGAATTCTAAAATGTCACAAAAAACAAACTTAAATGTTTCACCATATTATGATGACTTTGATTCCAATAGCAATTACTATAGGGTTCTTTTCAAACCAGGATTTCCAGTTCAATCTAGAGAACTGAGTGTTTTACAGTCAATATTACAAAATCAAATTAAATCATTTGGTAATCACATCTTTAAAGATGGATCTATCGTAATTCCAGGAAATATATCATATAACTCGTCATATTATGCTGTAAAAATTAATCCAACACACGTTGGTCTAAGTGTTGGTATATATCTTGAGCAGTTAATTGGTAAGAGAATTAAAGGACAAACTTCCCAAATTACAGCAGTTGTTCAAAATGTTATAAAAAATACTGAATCTATAACTGACGATTACACATTATATGTAAAGTATATTACGTCAGATTCCGCATTTAATATTTCACAATTTACGGATGCAGAAACACTTGTTACCTTAGATAGTGTAACATATGGAAATACTACAATATCTTCAGGTGATACCTTTGCAACATTAATTAATTCGGAAGCAACGTTCACTGCATCTGCTGTTTCTATTTCGGATGGTATTTACTACATTAGAGGACATTTTGTAAATGTTACCGAAAATACTATAATTCTAGACCAATATTCCAATACACCTTCATATAGAGTTGGTCTATCAATTTCGGAATCAATTATTGATGCACAAGCAGATAATTCTTTATACGATAATGCTAGAGGATTCTCAAACTATGCTGCTCCAGGTGCAGATAGATTACAAATTTCTACAAAATTATCTAAAAAAAGATTAACTGATACTGACGATAAAGATTTTGTTGAGATCTTAAGAGTATCTGATGGTGTAGTTAAAAAAATTCAAGATACTAATCAGTATTCGGAAATTAAAGAGTATATTGCTAAGAGAACTTTTGAAGAATCTGGAAATTATGCTGTAGATCCTTTCAACATTGAAGTAGAAAATTCACTCAATGATAGATTGGGATCTGATGGTGTTTTCTTTCCTGGTCAAATCACAGAGAAAGGAAATACACCTACAGAAGACCTCTTAGCAATTAAGGTTTCTCCCGGAAAAGCGTATGTTCGTGGATATGATGTTGAGAAAACATCCACAACTATTCTAGATGTAGCAAAAACAAGAACTACAAGAACTATTGCAACATCTTCTATTCCATTCACTATGGGGAATAGATTGAGACTGAATAATGTTTCGGGTACTCCTGCAATTGGTCTTAATTTAAATAATAATCACATTATTGAATTATTCAATAGAAGACATAATCCATCAGATACAAATGCCGGAACTGGTTTAAAAGTTGGAACTGCAAGGACATATTCTTTTGATCTCGCAGATTCTGATATTTCAGATACAAGAAATGTTTGGGATTTATTCCTCTGGGATATTCAAACATATACGGTATTGACTTTTAGTAGTGGTGCATCTCTTGCTGAGATTCCAGTTGGATCATATATTGAAGGTGTCAATAGTGGTGCTAGTGGATATGTTGCATCTCATGTTGGTAGCGAATTTTCATTAGAGCAAACATCTGGATCATTTACTGTAGGTGAGCAAGTAACTATTAATGGAAGTCCTGCTCTCAGTAGAGCAATCGTAAAGATAAAAGTTTTTGGTATCCAAGATATCAAATCTGTATTTCAAACAACAACTAATACAAGTCTTGTTACAGCATTTCACGGTGATGCTTTTTTAACCGAAAGCGTTTTACCAAACTTTAGTTCTACTGATATTATATCAATTGCACCTACAACTGGTATTTCAACAGTTGCAGGTAGAAATTTTGTAGGTGTTAAAACAGATAGTATTATTCAGTATACTGTTAATGGGCAAAATCTTCCAAACTTTAACAGAATTACTGGCATTGCAACGGATGGAACATCAATTACTTTAGCATCTACTCACAGTGTTGCTGGAATAAACAATGCAGCACTCACTGCTGGTAATTACACGTTCAAAGTTCTTACTCCAGATATTGCCGATACTGATAGAGCTAAACTTTATTCGAATCTGAATACTAGTAATATTTCGAATGTTTCTCTAACCAATTCAGATCTAATAGTAAGAAGGCAGGCAATATCACAATCTTCGGATAATAACGGTTCTATAACTCTTAATAAATCTGATATTGGAATCTCTAGTTCTTTCTTTGAACCATATGCATTGAATAGATATTCGGTTATATATTCTACTGGAATTTCTGCAGATCTTGCTCCCGAGCAAGTCGTAGTTTCTGGTGATGGTGAAAGTGTTACATTGAAGGGATTGATTGCAAATCAATCTAATGTTTTTGTAAATGCTACTGCAAAGAAAGTTTCAGTTTTAAGTAAGAAAAAAAATTATATTAGAAGTGAAAAACTAGAAATTGCAAATAGTGCAAATAGTGCTCTTGCCACTGAATCAGGATTAACTCAAAATAATTTCCACGGTCTTCGTATTGAAGATAGAGAAATTTCTTTAAATGTCTCTGATGTTAATAAAGTTATTGCTATCTACGAATCTGTAGATAGTGGAAGTGTTATCTTAGATAAACTTACATTTGGATCTGGTCTAAGTCTTGATACCGCATCTATCTTAGGTGAAAAAATTATTGGGCGGGGTAGTGGGGCTGTTGGACAAGTTGTTACTAGATCGTCATCAACAGAAGTTGAATTTGTTTATCTAAATGCAAATAGATTCTCACCAAATGAATCCGTTACTTTTGCAGAGTCTAATATAAGATCATCAATCCTTACAGTTAATAAAGGAACATATGTTGATAAAACGAATGATTATGTATTAGATAAGGGGCAAAGAGATCAATATTATGATTATTCTAGAATTGTAAGAAAATCCGATTTTTATATCCCATCTAGAAGGTTGACTATAATTTATGATTATTATTTGGTGCCGTCAAGTGATTCTGGAGATGTTTATACCGTTAACAGTTATGGAACACAGAGGTATGGTAAAGATATTCCACTCCTTCCGGGTAATGTTAGAGCAACTAATATCTTAGATTTTAGACCAAGAGTTGCACCATTTACCTCGACTACATCATCGCCGTTTGTATCTGCAAGTAGAGATTTTTCTACACTTGGAGCAAACTCTTCATTAGTTGTCGCACCTAATGAGTCTTTCAGTGTTGGATACTCGCATTATTTACCAAGAATCGATAAGGTAGTATTGAAAAGGAATGGTGAGGTTTCTTTAATTAGAGGTGTTGCATCAACTAATCCAGTTGAACCAACTTCTATTGACGAATCTATGGATCTGGGAACTATTGAGTTACCAGCATATCTTTACGACCCAGATGATGCAAAGATTACTCTTACTAATAATAAGAGATATACAATGCAGGATCTTCGTAAACTTGAAGATCGTATTGAAAACGTAGAAGAATTAACTTCATTAACTCTACTTGAATTAGATACAAAATCACTTCAAGTTAGAGATATTGATGGACTAGATAAATTTAAATCTGGTTTCTTTGTTGACAACTTTAAAGGAACTAAATTTATCAATACTGAAGATCCAGACGCAAATTCCACTATCGATAAAAGTAAGACTGAGTTGAGGTCTGATTTAGTATTCAGTTCATTAAAATCCAGAGTATCTCCAATATCAACCGAAGATTTATCTACATTAGATTTTTCATCAGACTTCACTTTAAGTGATCCTAATGTTAAGAAGACGGGTGATCTTGTCACTTTGAATTATTCTTCAGTTGAATGGACTGATATACAACAGTCTTTTGCAACCAAAGATCAAAAAGTAAATCCTTTTGGAGTTGAAAACTTTAATGGTGTTGTAAAACTCACTCCATCTTCGGATACTTGGGCAAGGACATTAAATGTTCAAGCAGGGAAAATTTTAAGATCACAAAGTGATTGGTCCAATACTTACATCAGCAACTTAATTACTAGTTCCAAAGTAAATAACAAACTAAGATCAAGAAATATTGCTTTCGAAGCAAGTGGTCTACAACCATCAACAAATCATTATTCATTCTTTGGTGGAAGTTCTAATATAGATGTTATTCCAAAACTTCTACAAATAACAATGTCTTCTGGATCCTTCCAAGCAGGTGAAATTGTATATGGATATCAAGATGGAAGAAAGATAAGTGCTTTCAGATTAGCAAATGCCAATCATAAATCTGGTCCTTATCTAAATCCAACAGAAGTTTATAGTAAAAATCCATATTCACCATCACTTAATATCGCAACAGTATATTCATCATCTGCTCCATTGATCAATGTTGATCTAATGTCACTTGCTGATGATGGTGATGGAAGATTTTATGGATACACATCTCAAAACATGACTCTAGTTGGTGAAACTAGTTCTGCACAAGCAACGGTTTCTATCCAATCATTAACAACTGATGTAGTTGGTGATTTAAATGGATGTTTATTCATCAGAAATCCACTAACTTCTCCTGCACCAGCAGTAACCTTTAAATCTGGTTCAAAAACACTTAAATTAACTAGTAGTTCTATTAATTCTAATGCTGTTAATGTAAGATTCACTCAAGAGACATTCCATAATAATGGAGTTGTTAATTCTAATGTATATACGGAAAGTGTTACTGTTAGAAGACCTCCATCAGCATTGACTAATAGTGCTACAAGAAGAGATCCACTATCACAAACCTTCAGGACAGATAATACTGGTGGTTTCTTAACTAAGATTGGTCTTTTCTTTAAAGCAAAAGATGAAACTGAAAAGGTTTTTGTGGAGATAAGAGAAACTGATATTGGAGGAACACCAAAAAATAAAGTTGTTCAAGATTTTGCTAGGGTCGGCATTTTGCCTGCAGATATTACAGTTTCTACAGATGGAACAACTGAAACAGTTGTAAATCTATCTTCTCCACTGTATTTACAATCTGATACACAATATTCTTTAACTCTATCATGTCCAACATCTGATGAATATGAAGTTTGGGTTGGTGAAACAAATCAACCAACAGTAGCAACTCAAACTTATCCTGCTGCGGATCAGATAATATATTCAAATCAATATACTGGTGGTAACCTATACAAACCACAAAATGGATCTGTTTGGTCTCCAGTAATTTCTGAAGATTTGAAATTTAAATTATACAAAGCAGAATTTGCTTCTACATCTGGGATTGTATACTTTAATAATCCATCAATTTCTGTTGGAAGCACTTACACTTCGGCAGATGCAAATATTCCACATTTAGTAAATAATCCAATTAAAACCTTACCACGTAAGTTAATTGTTGGTATGTCAACTTCTCAGGCACTTGGAAGTATTCTTGTTCCTGGCGTTAAAGTTGCTGAAGGTGATAACAATGGTATTATTGAATTTGTCGGTGGAAATGTTGGAACTGTTGGAATCAGCACAGTTGGTGTAGGTTATTCGAATGGAACCTTTAATAATGTTCCATTTTATACTATTTCTGGTAACGGTTCTGGTGCAACAGCAAACATTACTATCTCCGGAAATGGTGTAAGTGCTGTTTCACTAGCGTCAACTGGAAATGGTTATAGACAGGGTGATTTACTTGGAATTACGACTAGTGCCGTTGCTGGAACTGGTAATGGTGCGCTAATATCTGTTAGTACTGTTCCAAATATTGATACACTCTATCTCACCAACATGAATGGTGAATTATTTGATAGTGGAGATACCATAGCATATTATAATGGAAACACACTTGTTTCTATGGCAGGAACAATAGTTAGGGCAACATCAGTAATTCCAGATGAAATTTATGCTGGAAATGTATTTGAAGTTTCCCATTATAATCATGGTATGCACTCAAACAGTAATATTGTAAATATTAGTGGTGTTGAACCAAGTACCTCTTCTAGCACAATATCTGCTGCGATTGTATCCACAAACACTACAGTTTCTGTTGCAAATACCGCACTATTTGCATTATTTGAAGATTCTCCTGTTACTGCAACTAATCCTGGATATGTCATCGTGAACGATGAAATTATTTCTTACAAACAAATTAATGTTGGATCTTTAGAAATTGTTGCTCGTGGTGAAAATGAGACGACAATTAGAAATCATGCTCTTAATGATGAAGTTCGCAAATATGAATTAAATGGAGTTTCTTTAACTCGTATTAATAGAAAGCATGATATGCCAACGGATCAATCTTTAGTTACTAAGAGGAATATTGATACATATTATCTTCAGGTTGAAAGACCCAGTACAAAAACTGGTGGAACAACTCAATTGAATTTCAATACCGAAGGTTCTTTTGGTGGTAATAATTGTAGTGCATCTCAAAATATTCAATTTAATGAGATAATTCCTTACTTTAATATTGTAAATCCAGGAGATACAAGTATTTCTGCAACACTAAGAACAGTTTCTGGAACTAGTGCTGGTGGTAGTGAAGTTTCATTCCAAGATCAAGGATATGAATCTGTTGCTCTCAATAAAGTGAATGAACTTTCAACACCAAGAATTGTATGTTCAAATATCAATGAAACTAGTAGATTAACATCTCTTCCTAAGAATAAATCATTAACTCTTGGGATAAGAATGGAGACAAATAACAATGCTCTTTCTCCAGTTGTTGATCTTTCTGAAGCAGCAACATTTGTATTTGCTAGAAATAGATTAAGTAGACCAATCACCAATTATGTGGTTGATTCTAGATCAAATCAAAATACAGGTGATCCACATGCTTCAGTTTATATTTCAAATACCGTTAACCTACAAAGACCAGCATCAACACTGAAAGTATTACTCTCATCATATAGAAATTCATCTAGTGATTTTAGAGTTTTATACAAACTTATAAGAGCAGATTCAAGTGAAGTGGAACAAACTTATGAATTGTTCCCAGGTTATAATAATTTGAATGATGTTAATGGAGACGGTTATGGAGATACTGTTATAGATACTTCTTTAAATGATGGTTTGCCTGATAGTAAGGTAAATCCAAATATCGATGGTGAATATTCAGAATACCAGTTTACCGCAGATAATCTTGATCTATTTGTTGGATTTACAATTAAAATTGTAATGAATGGAACAAATGAGGCATACACTGCTAAGTTTAAAGATCTAAGAGTGATTGCTTTATCATGATACCAGTTGAGGGTCATAAAAACTTATTTCGCGATGAATCAGGTGCAATTGTCAACTGTGATATTACTGAATATAATCAGTATATTAAAATGAAACGCGATCGTCAAAAACAGAAGGAAGAAATTACCGAACTGAAAAAAGATGTTCACGAAATCAAAAATCTACTTATGGAGTTAATTAATGCCCGATCATAACGAAATTTCTTTGGATTCAGTTACTAAGATGTTTGAGTTTGAAAAGCACGCAAGGCAGATTGATGAGTGCAATGATATCAATGAATTGAAAAGTATGCTTAAGGCGTCAATGAAGTTATTTTTAAAGCAACAAGAAGTTGTATCCAAACTCGGATTGAAAGGCGTATAAATATATTTTAGATCCTGAAAATTACCAGATTGGTATGCCAGACATAAAAGTAAGAGTAGGTCAACAAAACGCAATCAAAGTTGTTTCTTCAATTGCTGGAGAATCATCGGGGACTCTTGCTGGTTTAAGTGATGTTAATGTAAGTGGTGGTTTAGAGAACGGAATGGTTCTTGTATTTAATTCCACTACAAATAAATTTGACGCAACATTAGAGTTAACGCCAGGAACTACACAGAATTTAGATATTAATGGAGGCTCATTCTAATGGCGAGTATCATTAGAGTCAAAAGATCTACTGGTACTTCTGCACCAAGTACTCTAAATTATGGTGAGTTAGCACTTACAATTGGAAATGGAACACATGGTAATAGGGGCGGAAGAGTATTTGCTGGAGATAACTCACAAAATCCACAATTAATTGGTGGACGGTATTATACCGATCTTTTAAGTATTGCACCTGGATTAGTTGCAGGGCAAGATAACCCAACAACACCATCAAATGGTTTTATTCCTGTCCTTTTAACGGATAATGGAGGAAATCCTGGTGGAACTGGAGCGATCACTCGTTTACCAAGAGTTGATCAATGGACAGTTGATAATCTGACTATTGATGGAAATACAGTTTCATCAAATGATACAGATGGTGATATTGTATTAAGAACTAATGGTACTGGTGAAGTTGTTATCCCAGATGATCAGTTCTTAGTATTTGGTGATAGTAAAGACGCCAAGATTGAATATGATGAAGATAATTCTGATGCCGTTCAGGTTACTGGTGCTCCTTGGGTATGGAATGTTGCACAACAATATCTGATTCCAACAGGTAGTCAGTTTGTTATTGATAACGTTGGTATTTCATCTAACGTTATTTCAACAAGATCTGGTGGTGGAAATACTCTTTATATTGATCCTTTCCCTGATGGTTTTAGTAATGAAGGAAAGGTAATAATTAAAGGTGACCTCCAAGTTGATGGAACATCCACAACAGTAAACTCAAGTTCAGTTACTGTTAATGAGTCCATCATGAATCTTGGTGATGTAACCAGTGTAAGAACTGTTATCACTGATGTTCAATCTGGTGTAAGCACCGCAAGATTAGATTCTGTTGTTGGTATTAATACTGGCGATACTCTTGTAGCAACCAGCATTAATGCCTCAGGTATTGCAACAATTTCTGCAATTGATATTGCAGCAAAAGTTGTTACATTTAGTGGAACAACAAGTGCTGGTCTTTCTACAACCACACAAATTACAGTAACTCACGGATTTGATACCAATACAGACCGTGGTATTTCATTCGACTATAACACAAGCAGTGGCGTTGGAAATAACAAAACTGGTTTCTTTGGTATGGATGACAGTTCTATCGCTGATAGTTCTGCGGGTGCATTAAATCATGGAACACATGCTGATAACAGTAGAAGATTAACATACATTCCTGATGCATCTATTAACAATAGTGTTGTTGGAGGAGCAAAAGGTTTCTTAGATATTAAAGGTATCTATTATCAATCTGGTAATTATGATACTAATGGTATTGTATATTTTGATAGCACTGGTCTTCAAAGATCTACAAATCAACCAGGCGATGCTGATACCACAGTAACTTCAACTCAAATATTAACTGCGGTTACTGAGATTGTTTTAACTTTGAATGGTAACACAAGTTTGAGTGCTGGAGCACAAATTACTCAACAAAATAATAGTGCTGCATATGGTATGGTGAAGACTACAACTTCATCATCTAATAGTGTAACTCTAATTGGTGTTCAAGGAACATTTGATACTACCAATGATATTGTTACTGATGGTGCTAGTGTTAATCAAAACCCAACAAACGTTGCTACTACATATACAAGTAAACCAACTTGGACATCAACAATTGATGGAGGAACCTTCTAGAGATTATGAATAGTGAAGTAGATATTAATGTGTTAGTGACCATTTATAATCAAAAATTAGCATCACTAACAAATCAAAATGTTTTGTTGGAGGCAAAGATTCAAACACTAACAAAAGAGTTTGAAGATGAAAAGAATAGATTACTATCTGAACTTTTGGGGTATAAAAAACCAGAACCAGTAACTATCGAATCTAAATCAAAACCTTCAACAAAAGATGATGATTATCAGAACTCAGAGGTTGAAGAATAATGGCAAAACCATCAACACGTCAAGGATTAATTGATTACTGTTTAAGGCGTCTAGGTGCTCCTGTACTGGAGATAAATGTTGATGATGACCAAATAGATGATTTAGTTGATGATGCCATCCAGTACTTCAATGAGCGCCATTTTGACGGTGTTGAGAGAATGTACCTTAAGTATGAACTGCAGCAAGCAGATATTGATAGGGGAAGAGCAGACGGAACGACTGGTGTTGGAATTGTAACCACCACAGCAACTTCTGTAGATAGTGGTTCTGGATCTTTCACATCAAGTTTTTACGAAAATTCTAATTTTATTCAAGTTCCAGATTCAGTTATTGGAATTGAAAAGATATTTAAATTTGATACTAGTAGCATCTCTGGTGGGATGTTCAGTATTAAATATCAATTATTTTTAAACGATCTACATTACTTTAATTCTGTTGAGTTATTGCAATTTGCAATGACTAAGAGTTATTTGGAAGATATTGATTTCTTATTGACAACTGATAAGCAAATCAGATTTAATAAGCGTCAAGATAGAATGTATCTTGATATTGATTGGAATGCACAGAATGCTGGAGACTTTTTAGTTATTGATTGTTATAGAGCACTTGATCCAGATTCATTTACTCAAGTTTATAATGATAGTTTTGTTAAAAAATATTTAACATCATTAATCAAACGCCAGTGGGGACAAAATTTAATTAAATTTAGGGGAGTTAAATTGCCAGGTGGTATTGAACTAAATGGTAGAGAAATTTATGAAGATGCTGAAAAAGAAATAGAACAACTCAAGCAAATAATGATGCTTGAGCACGAATTACCACCTCTAGATCTTATTGGATAATGTTAAACCCATTTTTTCTACAAGGTTCTCAGTCCGAACAAAGACTTGTTCAAGAACTAATAAATGAACAACTTAGAATGTATGGGGTTGATGTTACCTACATTCCGAGAAAGATTGTTAATAAAGATACTATATTAAACGAAGTTGAAACTTCCAAATTTGATGATAACTACACTATTGAAGCATATGTCAACACATATGAAGGACATTCTGGTGCTGGAGATATTCTAACTAAATTTGGAATGTCACTCAGAGATGAGTTGACAATTACAATATCGAAAGAAAGGTTTGATGATTTTATCGCAATGTTTCTTGAGGGAGAAAGTGATGATGAAATTATTGTGTCTAGTAGACCAAGAGAAGGTGATTTAGTTTATTTTCCTTTTGGACAAAGATTATTTGAAGTTAAATTTGTAGAACACGAAGATCCTTTCTATCAGTTAGGTAAAAACTACGTCTATCAACTCAAGTGTGAACTCTTTGAATATGAAGACGAAGTTATTAATACATCTGTTGATGAAATAGATACTCAAATTCAAGATGAAGGTTATATTACTACACTAAAACTTACTGGAATTGGTGAGACTGCATCAGTATCTCCTGTTATCAATACTGGTTATGTAAGGGAAGTATTTTTGAATAATGATGGAAGTGGTTACACATCAGCACCAATCATTCAGTTTGATGATTCACCAGTATCAGGTGGAACTGCAACAGCAGTTGCTATAACAACAGCGGTTGGTGGTGTTCGTTCAATAAAAGAACTTTTATTAACAAACGCTGGATTTGGTTATACTTCTGCTCCGGGAATAACAATTTATAGTGGTGGTGGTGTTGGAGCAGCAGCAACTGCTTCAATTGAAACTACAGATAAAGGTGTTGTTTCCTTTGCTTTGGTCAATGCTGGTTCTGCATATCCTGCAGTTCCCACAGTTACGGTTGCTCATCCATCTTTAGGTGCAGTTGCAACGGCATCTACCACGAGTGGCATTGTTACATCAATTACATTGACAAATCCAGGAACACAATATAAAACTGCACCCACAGTTACATTGTCAACACCATCTTCTGGTATCAATACAGCAACAGCAACAGCAACTATTGGTACTGGAGGCACGGTAACCGGATTTACAATTACTAGTGGTGGAAGTGGTTATGATGGATCTGTAACAGTTTCAATCTCCAATGAAGATTCAAATAAAAATGGTATTAGAGCAGTTGCAAGGGCAGAAATTTCGGAAGGAAATGTTGTTACTGCAGTAAGAATTGTTAATCCTGGTATTGGTTATACAGAAAACCCAACAGTCACTGTTGCAGATCCTCCAGCAATTTTAGGTATTGGAACATATCAATTCAATGAATTAATTACAGGAGAATCTTCTAGAACAACAGCAAGAGTCAAAGAATGGATTCCTGCATCTAATACACTTAAAATTTCCTATGTTGATGGAACATTTACAAATGGTGAATTGATTGTTGGTGCAGCATCTTCTGCAACATATGCAGCAGATTTTTATACCAATGATGATACCTATGATAAATATACTGATAATGATTCTATTGAGACTGAGGCAGATCTCATAGTTGATTTTACAGAATCGAACCCTTTTGGTAATTATTAATGTTAGGCACATATTTTTATCACGAAGTAATTAGAAAAACAGTTGTTTCTTTTGGAACTCTGTTTAATCAAATTTACGTGAAACATGATGATGCAAATGGAAATGTTGAAAGTGAAATCAAGGTTCCACTAGCATATGGTCCTGCTCAAAAATTCTTGGCAAGATTAGAACAGCAGGAAGATTTAAATAGAGCAGTTCAAATTACATTGCCAAGAATGTCTTTTGAAATGAATAGTATTTCATACGACCCTACAAGAAAAGTTTCGCTAACTCAAACTTTTAAGGCAGTAGATGATAATAGTAGAGTTAAAAAAGTTTATATGCCAGTTCCATATAATCTTGGATTTGAGTTAAATATTCTCACAAAATTAAACGACGATGCTCTTCAAATTGTTGAGCAAATTCTTCCA
>Ga0257114_1000428_pt1 | contig 32929 bp, 16 predicted proteins | sample SI112_10mmetaG_FD_190149 | JGI IMG/M metagenome (GOLD analysis project Ga0257114, IMG submission 190149) | Marine microbial communities from Saanich Inlet, British Columbia, Canada - SI112_10m | ecosystem: Environmental > Aquatic > Marine > Inlet | place: Canada: British Columbia | collected...
AACGGGCAGAGGGATGATTATTTTTCGCTCGGGGTGCGGGAAATCGCGACGGCGGTGGCGTTCTTGAGCAACGATTGTAAGCTCGTGCACGGGGGGGTCGGGCTGAGCGCGGTGGTGGTGACGGAGCGGTTAGACTGGAAGTTACACGGGTTCGATCTGTGCAGCGAGCTGGAGAGCATCGGACACGGGGTGAACGGGGACGCGGCGCTCATTCGCGGGGCGTATCTGGTGCCGGATCAATACAAGCCGGAGGAGTACAGAAGGGGAGACTGGGTGATCATTCCCGAAGGGCCGCCGTGGGCGATCGACGCGTGGGGGTTGGGATGCTTGATTCAGGAGGTGTACAGCGGCGGCGCTCTGCGCGGGACGGACCAGTTGCGCGAGATTGATCAAATCCCAAAGTCGCTGCTGAAGGATTATCAGCGTCTTCTCGGCTCGCAACCTGCGCGACGGTACAACCCGAAGAAGCTCATCGAGAACAAAGAGGCGTTTTCGAACAAGCTCGTGGAGACGATCACGTTCATCAACAACTTGGCGTTGAAGGATTCGATTGAAAAGGAACGATTCTTCGGCCACCTGCCGCGCGTGTTGGAGCAACTCGCCCAGGCGCCCGTGCAAAAGAAAATCTTACCCATGTTGTGCGACGCGCTGTCGTTTAATCAAGCGCCGCATCAAGCCATCTTACCCATGCTCCTCGCCGCAGAGGAGGTTCCGCGCGATCAGTATCAAAAACTCGTCATCCCGACGGTCATGAAGCTTTACGAGGCGCCGGATAAGATGATTCGACTGGATTTGTTGGAAAATTTGACGCGATATGCCGACCACGTGCCGGATGCCATGATGGATGATCCGTTGTACGAACGTCTACAGACCGGCTTCGCGCACAACGACTCCAACGTGCGCGAGATGACGCTGAAGGGGGCGCTGACGTTGGTGCCGCGACTCTCCGAGCGCGTCATCACGGCGTCGCTTTTGAGGCATTTGAGCAAGTTGCAGATTGATGAAGATCCGGCGATTCGCGCCAACACGACGATTTGCCTAGGAAACATCGCAAAGTATTTGAGTCAAGCGACGGCGAAGCGGGTGTTGCTGAACGCGTTCACAAGATCGCTCAAGGATGGATTTCCGCCCGCGCGACTGGCGGGTCTCATGGCGCTCGAGCACACGACGCAATATTATGAACCGTTAGAAGTGAGCCAGCGGTTGATCCCAGCGCTCGCGCCGCTCATGACGGACATCGAAAAAGACGTGCGAACGCGCGCGTTCACCGTACTTGAGTTGTACGTGCAAGGGTTAAAAGGGCACTCAGAGGCGCTCGAACTCGGCCCCGAAGCGGCGGCGGCGCACGTCGAGGCGCAACAACAGAAAGGGCACGCGAACGCGGCTAAACGCGCGGCAAACATGCTTTCGTGGGCTGTGAACATGGCAGCGACGAAAATAGGCGGACCAGATGACGCGCACGAACCGGTTGATCTTCAGAATGAACGATTGATGGCGAAATCATTCAGTTCGGCGGCGCCGCCGCCGAAGTTGTACGGCGAGAGCCCGCGAACTTCGACGCAAAACACGCCGGCGACGTCTCTTGGACCATCGCCTGCGAAAGCCATGACATCAAACGCGTACGACTCGAGTCGCCGAACGATCGAGGCGGCGGCGCAAAAGGTGAGCGCGCTGTCCATGGGGAACGAAGACTTGGAGGACGACGACGACGACGGATGGGGCGATTTAGACGTCGTCGATCCCGCGGAAGAAGCCGCCCGCGCGCGATTGAACTCACGCGCGGGTTCGAGCGCGCGAGCGCCGATGAAAACATCCATACCTAAAGTGGCCAGTCACGAGAGCGATGGTTGGGGTGACGACGACCTGTTCGAGGACATGAGCGCTCCGGCGCCGCCGAAACCGTCGGCGAAGCCGCCGTCCCAGGCGCCGCGCGCGTCGTCGGGATTCAGCGGTGCGCGGTCGATGGGGGCGACCGGCCACGCTAGTATCGGTGGTGTGCGCCGTCCACCGTCGAGTGGATCGCTCGGGGGCGGCGTGCGCTCGATGGGAGGCGCCAAACCGCCGCCGATGAAGCTCGGCGGCGCCAAGACGTTGTCGAAGAACGACATCGATCTCGAGGCCATGCTCAACGGATAGTTTTAGTTAGACCCTACGTTCGGTTTCGATGATGTACAACAGCAAACTACTAACGTCTATATTCTTGATCCCATCGTCAGTGACGCTGGGCTTGGTAGTCCCCTTCGATGAGCGCTCCGTACATGGACAAATCGGTGTCGATGGCGCGTTTGAAGACTTCGGCGATGACGCCCTTCTCCGCGCGCTCGAGGTCGCGCTTGATCCAGTCACCACCGTCATCGATGGTGTTACCACCAGCGTCGACTTGCGAGTACAGATAAATATCCTCAAGCCTATGCGCCAGCAAACGAGCGCGCGCGATTTCCCAGGAAACCACGTACGGGTTCGCCTGCGGACGCGACGTGCGCACGGCGTGCAGCGCCGCTTCCAAATCAAACATCTTGACAAAGGTCAAATAACCGACCACGGTGAGCGATGCGCGATTGATCCCCGCCGTGCAGTGCACGTACGTGCGCTTACCCATCGCTTGAAACGCCGCCAACTTCCGCACCGCCTCGGGTAACATCTTCGCCTGGTCCAGTCGATCGAAATCGCGCACGTTCACCTGCACGATCATCACTCCTCGTTCGATCGCTCGCCTTCGCACGCTCTGCCAATCGATCTCCATCGCCGCGTGACACAACGAGCACTGCAAGCACACGATCGCCTCCACTCCCGCTTCGTCGACCAACCGGTCCACGTCCTCCGCGTTTCGCGGGCACGACCCGATGAGCACCCGCGCGCGCGCCATGTCCTCCTTCGTCGGTTCCTCGATCACCCTTCCCCGCTCATCGAACATCACGTGATCCCAATTCAGCGTCCACGACCACGATCCCGGCGCCGGGGCGTCCCCGCCTCGCGGCGGTCGTTTCGCCTCCACGCCCGCCGCCGCGCTCTCCGCCGCGCGCTTCTCGTACCCGCTCGCCTCGTCCCTCATCGCGTCGTCGCTCGCCTCGCTCGCGCGCGTCACCGCGACGCGTCGCCGCGCGATCGCCCGCGCCTGTCGCCTCGCGTTCGTCGCGCGCGTCGCCCCGCGCGCGACGCGCGCCGTCGATCGTCGCGCAGCCGTTCGCGCCATCATCGCCGTCGCGATCGCCTCGCGCGTCCGAGCGTCGCCGCCGACGCGCGCGGTGACGCGCGCGAGGCGCGCGCGGCGTCTCGCGCGCGCTCGAGCGTCGACGCGCGGCGTCGAGGCGCGCGTAGGGCGTCGTTCGTCGCGGAATGCGGCCGACGAACGTTCGTGAAATGCGGCGACGAACGAGACATCGAGGCGCGCGCGACGCGACGCGCGACCCTCGCGCGCGCGCGACGCGAGCGACGGTCGATGGTTGTCTCGAACGACGCGCGCGCGCGCGAGGAGGACGTCGTCGCGCGCGCGCGCAGAGAAAATCGCGACACGGCGACGGCGCTGGTGACGATTTGGAAATCGCGATGCGAGGCGCTCACGCGCGATCTCGAGCACGCGCACGGAACGTACGAGGAGATAAAGAGAGAATTGTTTCGAGCGCGCGAGGACGCGCGAGAGGCGGCGGCGGTGCGAGAGGAGATGGAAAATGAGTTGACGAGGACGCGGCGGCTGTCAGAGTTGAATTCAAACGCGAACGCGAGCGCGGAGGCGGAGATTCGGTCGTTACGACGCGCGGTGGAGGAGGGAAATCGCGAAAGAGACGCGCTGGATGTGGAATGTCGCGCGTTTCGAGGAGAGTTGGCGGCGAACGCGGAGAACGCGGAGATTGAACGTGCGGCGGCGCGAGGCGCGCTGGACGGCGAGCGACGCAAGCGAGAGAGCGCGGAGAAGCGGGCGTCGAAGATGGAGCGAGCGGTGAAGGCGATGCGGGATGAATACGAGGCGAAGGAGAGACAGTTTTTGAATGAGCTCGAGCGCGAGCGAGCGGTGCGGGCGCGGTTGGAGGAGGAGCGCGTCGAGCTCGAAGCGGACAGACGGCGGTTTCGCGACTTTGAATCCATGTTGGCGGCGGAACGCGTCAAAGTGGTGGAAGCGCACAGCGCTGGGAAAATCGCGCAGGATGCGCTCAGAGAGCAATTGACGAAGAGTGAAAATGAGACCATGGCTCTGCGGCGAATGATGGAGACGAGGTCGACGGAGATGGCGAACGCGGTGCGGCAGCTCAACGAAGAGCTCGCGGCGCAGCACGAAATCGTTGAACGCGGGATGGCGAGTCGCGTCGATGCTTTACGAGAGACGTTTGATGATGAACTAGCTCGCGCGCGAGAGCGTGCGAATGAGATGATTGAATCGGCTAGGAAAAGTGTGAAGGAGGCGAACGAGCGCGTGGCTCGCATGGAGTCCACGGCGACGAGAGCCGAGAACGTTTCTCGCAACGCGCTGATGAAATTGAAAGAAATCGCCGCGGCGTCGGCCGATACCGAACGCGAGTGCGCACAGCTACGCACAAATTTGCATGCCGTCGGGGAAATCAACGCAAAGCTCACGCGTCGCATCATAGACGGCGAACCTTTCGTGTTGGATGAGGAACTCGACGTCGTTCGCGAGCCCGGGGCGGAGATGAGCGTCAACACGCCGTCGCCCGCGAGCGAGAGATCGCGCGGTAAACCTGCAAAATTTGATACTCGCGACATCCAGCACATCCATCGCGAGTTACAAAACGAGCTCTCCAAGCTACGCGTCGAGCACGAATCCATCGCGCGAGAAATCGGCGGGAGCTCGGGCGCCGAGGGAGAATTTCTCGCCAAGGCGCTCGAGGACGCGCAAGAGCGCGTCGAGAGTAAAGCGCGCCAGGTGAAACTTCTCAACAAGACGATACGCAGCGCCACGCATTAGAATACGATTAGATGACTTAGAAGACGAAACACTGATGTGATGATGAGACCAATGACACAAAACATGACGACATTGACACGATCTACGCTAAGGCTACTGAAGTGAATCGAGACGAGACGCTTACTCGTCGAGCAAGTAGTAGCAGTTCGCCGCCTTTTGTTCGCTGTCGAGCTGGGACTGGTACTTGTTAATGCGCGGACGGTAGTTCGTGGGATCGCGTCGAAACGTAATCTCCAACGCCTTCAGGAACATGTTCATACCCGTCAACAAAGACTGCGGCGCGTGCGCCGTCGCTTCGATGGCGGGGACGCCAGAGTACACCACAACCTTGTCCGCGAGGTACGTGGCCATGATGAAATCGTGCTCCACGATGAAAGCCACCTTTTTAGCGTGCAAGATGAAGCGCTTGATAACCTTAGACGCCCACACACGTTGCTCAGAATCCAAATACGCCGACGGTTCGTCGATGAGGTAAATGTCCGCGGGCGTACCCATGCACATCGCCAACGCCACGCGTTGCAATTCACCACCGGAGAGGTTTTGCACCGCTTGGTCCATCAACGGATCGATGTTCATAGGCTTCATAACGTCCGAAACGAACTGAGGGTGCATGTAAGAGTCGCGAATCTTCTTGTGAAGCAACTCGCGCACGGTGCCCGGGAACTTCGGGGAAATCTTTTGAGGCTTGTACGACACGTTGAACTCCGGAAGTTCGAGTTCTTCGTCGTCCGGTTGAATCAAGCCGGCGATAAGGCGAATAAAAGTCGTCTTACCCGTACCGTTCTCCCCGAGCAACACGACAATTTCGCTATCGGTAAACTCACCGGACTCGACGTTGAGTTTGAAATCGCCCTGCGTCTTCACCAACGCCGGGTATTCGTATCGCGAAAAATGTTTGTCGGTAATCTCCATCCCACTATCCGCGCCCACGACTTTGAACGTGAGCGCCTCGTCGCGGAAACGCAAGTTCTCCGTCGGCACAAAACCGGCGAGGAAAATGTTGATGCCTTCGCGAACGGAGAAGGGCATGGTGACGACGCCGTACGCCCCGGGCTTCCCGTACAGGCAGCAAATGAAGTCGGACAAGTAATCGAGCACGGACAAATCGTGCTCGACGACGATGACGTACGTATCGTTCTTTAACAAAGAACGAATCACCCGAGACGCCTTCAAACGTTGCTTGACGTCTAAGTACGACGACGGCTCGTCAAACATATAAATGTCTGCCTTTTGGCACGCGATGATCGCGGTGGCGAACCGCTGAAGCTCCCCCCCAGATAACTGCGCCACCTGACGCTGCATGACATTCTCCAAGTCCAATTGGTCCTTGAGAAATTCCAAGTTGTCCAACTCGTTTCTATCGTTCAAGCATTGCTCGACTTCTCCCTTGACGGCTTTCGGAATGTTATCGACGTACTGCGGCTTAATCAACGCCTTCATGTCATCCTCCAAAATCTTCGTCAGATAGTTTTGCAACTCCGACCCGCGGAAGTGCGCGAGAATATCGCTCCACTCGGGCGGTTTCGTGAAATTCCCAAGATTCGGCTTCAATTTCCCCGCCAAAATTTTCAGCGCCGTCGACTTGCCGATCCCGTTTGTGCCCACCAACCCGAGCACCTGTCCCGCGCGCGGCGTCGGCAACCGATGCAACTTAAACGTGTTCGGCCCATATCTATGCGTCGTCTCTCGCTCCAAATTCTTCGGCAGATTGATGATCGTCAGCGCTTCAAACGGGCACTTCTTCACGCAAATCCCGCATCCGATGCACAACTCCTCGCTCAGAAACGCAATCTTATCCTTCGGTCCGACCTCGATGCACAACTTTCCGACCTTCACCACCGGGCACGATCGCTTACACTCTTGTTTGCATTTTTTCGGTCGGCACCGCTCGCCGTTGACGATGGCGATGCGATCGAGCTTTTCGTTCGGGTCCTCGTCTTTGTTCTTTTTGCCCATGGCGATCGTCGACGCGCCGTTCGTCGCGCGCCGTCGCGGTCGCGGTCGTCACGACGTCGTCGACGATGCCGTTCGTTTCCTGCGTGCGCTCGTGCGTGCGCGTGCGTTCGCGACGGCGTTCGCGACGCGCGCGCGAATGAGGTTCGTCGATGACATGACCTAGCACAGCCCTAGTGGTGCGCGGGCGCGAGCGTTACAAGGGCTAGTCGTCGTCTTGCGCGGCGCTGAGCATGATGAGTAAATCCTCGTCGCGAATCGCGCCGTGAACGTCCACGGCGACGTCGAAAGCGGTCTGACCGCGCCCGTTGAGGACGCGCGGGTCGGCACCGCGACGGAGTAGAACCTTGGCGAAGGCGTCTCGGCCTCTTCGTGCGGCGTAGTGGAGCGCGGTGTCCTCGGTGTACGGATTCTCTCGAGCGTTCACGTCGACGTTGTGGTGCAGCAGAGCTTCGAGGATGGCGATGGAAGCATCACCGCAGTCGCAAGCGGCGGTGAGCATGACCCAGTGCATCTTGATGTGCGGGCCTTTGAGGAGTAAATCCATGACGGCTGGTAGCGAGTTGGAGTTGATCGCCGTCAAGAGCTGCGACTCGGTCGGTTGCGCCTCGCGACGGCAAAACGCCTTGGCGACGTACTTTGAGAGTATGAAAGCCTTTCGAGATTCGAGCGACGAATTCTTGTTGGGTTTTTTCGCCTCGACTTCGGCTTTTTCGTACTCCCAACGCGCGTTCGATTGGGCGTTGCCCCAGCGCGAGAAAAATTCCAACACGCTTGGCTCCCACGCGCGCACGTCGAGCGTTGCGCTCCGAACTTTGCTCACCTGCACGCCCAACTGCCTATGAACGCCGCTGCATTGCAAGCAAAGCATGATACCGAGGTTAAGACTCGCCCAATCCGGCTCTGGCATGTCGCAATCGGCGCAGAATCCGTTGCCGGGCACGGCGCCGAGCACCGTCAAGGGTGGCGGACCGTCGTACGCGGAGACGCTCGAGATCGACGACATCGTCCGCGAATGCTTGCTCCCGTATTTGTTCACGCTCGCTTCGTGCTCTGCCAGGATTGTTTCGTTCACGCTCGAATTTAATAAACTCGCGATCGCGGTCGTGATAGCTTCCATCCATTTGCTTCGCTCCGCGTTGCTTTCGCAGCGTAAATAATACGTCTTTTCGGGAGAAACGATGCGAAACGCGAAACGCGCGTTCGAGTCGTCGTCCAAGTCGGGTTTAATCGTCGCCGTGAGCAAAGATACCGTCTCGCGTACCTCTCCTCCGCCAGTCGTCTGCGTCGAAGGCGCGTTTGACGACTTATTTCGCATCGACCCGAGCGATAACAACTTCCCGCCGAGCGCTTTCCTCGGATTGGACGAAAGCGATTTCGTGTACGTCAGCGATCCGCGCGCATCCAAAACGAAGAATCGCCGCTTCCAATCTTGAATTTTCCCGCTCGATCGCTTCAATAAATATCCTTGCATCAACGCTTCGTTTTGAGAGGACCCGTATCCCGCGGCGGACGACGCCATCTGCGCGCTCATCTCTCTCGCGCGGTCACTTACCATCGACAGCGCGTCCGATGTCGATTGCGCTTCGTCATCGCACCGCGCCATCAGCTTTTCCATTTCCTCGTTCAACGCCGCCTCTAAGTCCGCGCCCTCGGCCTCCGCCGCCGCGACGTCCTTTCTCAAAATATCCAGCGTGGGCGAGAGGCGAGTCAATATTTCCACCCCCCGACGAAAGTAATCCAACTGCGCGTCGATTAAGTCTACGGCGCACCGTTTCGTGCGCGTGTGCTTCGCCACATTCACTCGTTGCAGCGCTACGAGCAAATCCCGTCGCGCGCGCTCAAACGACAGTTTCGCCGCGCGCAACTCTTCCTCCCCTCCCGTCGTCTTCATATATCGCTGTCGCACCCCATCGTACTCCTTCTTCGCCGCATCCACCGCTTTACGACGTTCGCGCAGCTCCCCGACGTCCTTTTCCGTCGCTCTTCGCACGTTTTCGCTCGCCAGCGCGTTTCTCGTGAAATTCGCCAACCGCTCGCGTTCGCTCGACAGCGCCTCCATCGCCTCCCGCATCGCGTCCGCGCCCTCGCCGCTCCCGGTCGTCACGCACGTCGCCAACGCGCGCGTCTTGTGCGCGCACCCGACGTCGGCGTCGGACACCGACTCCAGCGCGTCCGCGAGCGCGTCGTACGTCCGGCGTCCTTCGTTCGTGAATTCTCGTTCGAGCTTCAACACGCGCTGTTTCAGCGCCGGCGAGTGCTCGAGCGCGCGACCGAACAGCGCGAGCGCATCGTTCGCGTCGCTCGACGGCACCGCGCGCGCGCACGCGTCGACGCGCGCGGCGATTTCGTCGTTCGTGTCCAACGCGTGCACGCGAGGCGGGATGATGCCCGCGCCGCGCCTGTGCGCCGTCGACGTCGAGCGCGCGAACATGCGCGACGGTCACCGCGCGTCGTCGCGTCGTCGCGTCGTCGTCGTCGCGGTCGCGCCGCGCGCGCGTCTCGCGTCGTCGTGTGCGGCGGCCGCGATGAAGCGCCGACCGCACTCGACGACGCCGCGCGGTCGCGCGACGCGCCGGCGATCGAGCGCCGCGCGCCATGGCGACGGACGCGATCGACTGCTCCGTCCCGGGCGTGCTCGCGCTGCTCGGCGACGCGCTGAGCGCGGACGCGCGGCGGCGCGAGCGCGGCGAGGCGGCGCTGCTGTCGGCGATGAAGCGCGCGGACGGCGCGCTCAAGTCGCTGCTCGCGATCGCGTGCGGAGGCTGGACGGAGACGGTGCCGACGATGTCGGCGAGCGACGCGGAGGCGGTGCGAACGCTGGCGTGCGTGACGGTGAAGCGAAGGTGCACGCCGAGGGCGTTCGCGTCGAGGTTGACGCGCGGCGAGAGGGACGAGGCGAAGCGAGCGCTTCTGGATCGAGCGATGACGGCGGAGAGCAGGGCGCTGAGGAATGCGGTGCTGGACGTTATCGCGAAAATCGCGCGTTGGACGGTGCCGCAGGGGGAGTGGAACGAGTTGTTGGAATTTTTGGGACAGTGCGCGAGCTCGCCCGAGGCGGCGCATCGAGCGTTGGCGTTTAAGTTGTTCGAGAGCCTGACGGAGACGATCGTGAGCTCGCTGAGTCATCACTTTAAGACGTTGGCGGGATTGTTTGCGAACGGACTCGTGGACGCGCACGATGAGGTGCGGGTGAGCGCGCTTCGCGCCGTCGGGGCGTTGGTGGCGAACGCGTCGGGCGAGCCCGAGGAGGTGGCGGTGATAAAGTCGTTGGTGCCGCACGTGCTCGAGGCGGCGAAGACGGCGGTGTCGAACGAAGACGAAGAGTCGGCATCGATCGTGTTTGAGGTCCTAGATGCGCTCACGGAGAGTCGCACGAGCGCTTTGAGTGGACACGTGCCCGCCGTCGTCGGCTTTTGCATTCAAGTCGCCACGGCGGAACGCGAGCTCGGGACGAGCGCGCGACGACGCGCGTTAGACGTGCTGGCGTACATGGCGCGTCACAAACCAAAGGCACTGACAAAGTCTAAGCTTGTCGAGCCGATGCTGGCCGTGTTGTGCCCGCTGTGTGGTGAGCCCAAGGAAGCCGAGCTCGCGGGCGAGGACGATCTCGAAGACGAAGACGAGGTGCACATACAAACCGTAGCGAGTCAGCTCATTGATATTTTAGCGCTTAAAGTGCCGGCAAAGTATGTCCTTCCGACGGTTCTGTCATTCGCCGCGGCGAATATCAACAATGCATCGAACGACCGCTTGCGTCACGCCGCAGTCGCCGTGCTCGGCGTCGTCACCGAAGGGTGCGCCGAGGGCGTGCGCGCGCACGCGAGCACCATCGTGCCGAGTGTGGTCGGACGCTTGAGCGATCCAAATGGACCCGTGCGAGGCGCGGCGGCGTTTACGCTCGGACAGTTTGCCGAGCACCTCGGGTTGACGTTGGAAGACCCGGACATGCACAAGCAAGTGCTGCCGAGCTTATTCACCGCGCTTCCGGTTGAGCAAGTGAAGAGCGTGCAAGAGCGCATGATGTATGCAATGGATGCGTGGTTGGAAGACGTTCAAGACGAAGTCGGCGTGTACGTCAAACCTTTGCTCGACATAGTCTTCTTAGCTCTCGATAGCGGTGCCAAGCGCCACGTGCGCGAGATGTTACTTTCGGCGCTCGCGTCCGCGACGGCGTCGAGCGGGGACAAGGTGCATCCGTACTTGGGCGAACTCTTGCCTAGACTCGATCGTTGCTTGTCTCTGACGGCGGATGAAGAATTGAACGTTCGCGCGCGCGCGTTAGAAGTGCTGGGGATGTTGATTTCAGCCGAAGGTGGCAAGGAGGCCATGGGACCGCACGTGGAAAACGCCATGCAAGCCGGGCTCTCTGGGTTCGAGCTCGATTTTGCCGAGCTCCGGGAATACGCCCACGGCTTGTTTGGCGAAGTGGCGGAGGCGCTCAAGGAAGATTTCGATCGCTACCTCGCCGTGTGCGCGCAGAAAGCGTTCGAGTCGCTCGAACTGGACGATGGTATCATGTTTGACAGCGAGGACGAAGCCGATCGCGAAGAGTTGGATTCGGACGACGACGGCGACGGCGACGGTGCCGATGGTATGACGAGGAAGCCGGCGGGTTACTCCATTCGCTCCGGCGTCATGGACGAGAAAGCGTCGGCGTGCAAAGCGCTGAATTGTTATGCTTCGCATTGTCCTCGCGCATTCGCGCCGTACATCGCCAAGGCGTCCGAGCTACTCGGAGGCATGACGGATTATATGCACGAGATGGTGCGCGTGCAGGCGCACCTTGCGCTCGCGCAAACTACGATCGCGGCACTCAGCATCAACCCCGAAGGCGCGAAAGAACTGGTGAACGACTCACTCTCGGCCACGATTCGTTGTGTTTTAGAAGACGAAGATCGGGATGCGGTGGCCGCGTCCGTGGAAGCCGCGGCGCTTCTCGTAAACATTCTCAAAGAACATCGCGGGGTAGACGTCTCGCAGCACGTCATCGATCTCACCGCGGCAAGTTTGGAAATTCTAGAGGGCAACACGTTCTGTCAAGTCGAAGATGGGTATGCCAGCGAAGAAGGCGACGAAGAAGGCGATGAAGACGAAGACGAAGACGTCGAAGCGGGCTTGGTTGTCATCGAAGCCGTCGCCGAGCTCTTACCTGCGCTCGCGATGTACATGGGAGAGACGTTCGCGACGCACTTTGTGCCGCACTTCAACGCTTTGATGAAGCGCACGGAAGAAAATCATACGGAAACCGAGCGTTCGCTGTGCTACGCGACGCTCGTCGAGGTGGTGCGCGCCGTCGGTGCGCCCGCTGCGGGATGCGCCGTCGTTGCGCTCCCGAGGTGTTTGCGTGACGTCGCGTCTCTGGACGTCGGTTTGAGGCGCAACAGTATTTATTGCATCGGTATACTGGCGCAAATAGGTGGTGCGAGCGCGATAGATTTCCACGGCGCCATCGCGGAGGCACTCGCGCCGATGACGCGAGCGGACCGAGAATCCGACGGCGGCGTTCGCGATAACGCCGTGGGCGCCATCGCGCGTTTGCTACAAGTCATCGACGGCGGTCATGCTCGCGAAAACGCATCCGCACTGCTTGATGTCGTTCTCAACGCGCTACCCTTGCGAAACGATTTAGAAGAAGGCCCGGACGTCTACCATTGGCTCGCGTCGACGATTACGGAAAATCCAACCTCGCTCGCCGACGCCGCGATGACTCGCATCGTCGGTATTTTAGCCGAAGTGGTCACCGATGGTGCGCTCGCACCGATAGACACGTCGCGAATATTAGGAATCGCGCTCTCGCGCGCCGAAGATCAGCGCGTGCGAGCTACGCTCTCCAGTCTGCCCGCGCAGAGTCAAGACGCGATTCGTCGAGCCGGGGCGTAGTCGAAACGTGCAGTACACAGGTGTTTGATAATACAACGCTATTAGTTCCTAGTTAAGCTCATCGGCTCATCGCTTGGACTTTCTCCCCGCCTTGACTGCCTTGCCTTTTTTCTTTGTCTTCTTCCCGGACGACTTCATCTGCGGCCGCCTGCCCTCGCCGCGCAGCATCGCCTTCGTGTCCACCAACTTGTCGTGATTCACCATGTCTCTCTTGTTCACCTTCATCACCCCGTTACTGGTACTAAACGTCGACGACCCCCACGCTAATCCGCGATCGCGCGCAGCATCGCTCGACTTCTTCGCCGCCTTCTTTTCGAGCTTATACCCAGCCGCGAACGCCTCCTGCCTCGCCGTCTCCGCGCGCTTTTCGTTCGCCTTGGCCAACCCGACGCCGATGGTCGGCGGAATCCTCGGTCCTTTCTTCGGCTTCATCCCGAGCTCGACCAATCGTTTCGTTTCCAGCGCCTGCCTATCCCACTTCGCCAATCCGCGCGCGCCGAACGCTTGCACCTCCTCCCGCAGCGCGCTAAATTTCCCGAACCTCGCCTCGCCGCCATCCTCCGCGTCCTTGTCGCGCTCGCTCGCCGCTCTCACCACGTCATCGTTCAGCACCTTCCCCGCCTCGGCGCTCATGAACGCCTTTCGCGCCTTTTTCGTATCGATCAGCCGTCCGCTCGGACTCGCGCTCGCCGCGCTCGCGTCCCGCGCCTTCGCCTTCGCCGCCGCCGCCGAAACCGTCCGTCGTCCGTCGAACACCATCGTCTTCCCGTCGTCCGACGTCGACCCGTTCGCGGCGCGCGATGTCTTCGCGACCGCGTCCGTCGAGCGCGCGCGTCGCGTCGTCGTCGCGTCGTCGTCGTCGCGCGCGCGTTTCTTCGCCGCCGCCGGCGCCGACCCATCGCGCGCTTTCGCGCCGCGCGGCCCGCGTCGCCGTCGCGCGCCGTCGTCGTCGGCGTCGAACATCGCCATGAACGCCTCGCCGTGCCTCGCGAGCGCGTCGCGCGCGCGCGCGCCGGTTTCCGCGTCGTCGTCGCGCATGGTTGTGTCGTCGGCATTCGCGCGCGCGATGGCGCCGGCGCCGGCGCGCGCGGGCGCCGACGCGTCCGCGCGTCGCGCCATCGCGCGCTGGAGCGCGAGCGCGCCGCTCGTCGGCGCGTGGGGCGCGGCGTCGATCGCGCTCGTCGTCGCGGCGCCGCGCGCGCTGTACGTCGCGCTCGTGCCCGGCGTCCTCGGCGCGCTCGCGGCGACGACGTTCTTCGTCCCGAGCGCGCGCGGGCGGCGCGGCGTCCAGGGCGCGCTCGCGACGCTGCGCGTCGCGGGCGGCGCGAGCGCGGTGATCGACGCGTGCGCGAGCGCGGCGTGCGCGACGCTCGCGGTGGCTCGGCGCGGCGTCTCGCGGCGCGGCGTCGCGATCGGATTGGCGTACGCGACGCACGGCGCGGCGTCGATCGCGGTGTACGCGATGGCGGTGGACGTGCAGGGGGCGATCGAGGCGCGAGACGACGACGGCGACGATTCGCGGGATGGATTTTCGGCGTGACGCGCGTTCGGCGACGAATTTTCGGCGACGACGAACGACGCGGCGCGAGACGCGGCGTCGACGCGACGACGACGCGCCGTCGTCGAGCGCGATATTGTTGTATCATCATCACGCTGTGTTTTGCGTTCGCGAACCCGCGCGCCGTCGTTCGATCGCCGCGGCGCGTCTGAACGTCGCGTCCGAGCGTCGCGCGGAATTTAAAATTCCAAAGACAGCTCGCGATTCCAAAGCCGCACGTCGCGTCGTTCGTCCGTCGCCATGAGCGCGTACGAGTTAGAGCGCCTCGAGCGCATCGAGGCGAACAAACGACGCATGGCGCAGCTCGGCGTGCTGGAGCACGCGAAATCGCTCGCGCGCGACGCGCAAAAGAAGCGCAAAAAAACAAACTTTTCGAACGCCTTCGAGCGGACGTCGAACAAGGAGAATAAGGGCAGCGCCGCGCCCGTGCGCGCGTCGCGGCGCGTGCGCAACGAAGAACCGGAAGCGTTCGATCCGAACGACGCGTCGCGGGATTTGTTCGAGGTGCAGTACAACGAGGAGGTGTACGAAGCGCGGCACGCGGAGGCTCTGGGAAGCGCGGCCGAGCCGTGGACGCTGTTCGAGGACGGTTACGACGATAAAGGGCGCAGAATATACGACCCAGTGAATGGACAGTGCTGTCATCAGTGCCGACAGAAGACGAAAGGGCTGCGGACGTCGTGCGCGGGGTGCGAGATGATGCGCGGGGTGTATTGCGGCGACTGCCTCTACATGCGGCAGGGACTTAATATTCGGGAGGTCATCGCTCGCGGCGACGCGTGGCGGTGTCCGAGTTGCTTGGACATATGCAATTGCTCGTTTTGTAGAACGAAGAAGGGATACCCGCCGACCGGCACCATGTATCGCCGCAGTTTGGCGATGGGCTACGATTCCGTCGCGCACTACTTGGTGCTCACCGGGCAAAAAGACGAAGCCGCGCGCGCGCGTTACGAAGCCGAAGCGGCGGTCAAAGCCGAAGCGTACGCCAAGCGCGAGGCCGAGGCCGAGGCGCTGCGCGAGAGCGATGAGAATGCGCCGGATAGAAAGCCGCATTGGTTGAAGGAAAAAGTCATCGCGAGCGAATGACGACGAGAAACGAAACTGTATTAAAGAAACGAAACAAAATTGGATTATTAAAACGACAACCTTATTAAACGACGACGACTCACCACAGCAAGTGCGCGCGACACGCCAGCGTCGTCTGGCGATGTCCGCGATCATCCGTGGAGATTACGACGCCCGGAATCAACGTCGAGCCGGGTTCTTCGCCGTCGGAACCGATGCGCAAGAACGCCTCGGCTTGCACGCCGCCGCGATTGGCGGGCTTGCCGGCGACGATCCCCCATCCCGCGTTCTTCACCAGTCCCGCGCCTTTGGTCGGAGGCACGCTCGCGGCGATCCCCCACTCGGTTAAATCCTCGCGCGCGTTCGGTTGCCTGACGGCGACTTGCCCCCAGGCGTTACCGACGACGGCTCTCGTCGTCTTCGGCAGCGTCTTCGCCACCGTCAGCGCGACGCCCAGGATGGCTTCGCCGCTCTGACACCTCGACGCGTTCACCGCGAAGTTCACGTGGCGCGTGGACGTCGAGCTCTTCGCGCTCGCCTGCGCGAGCACCTTGCCCATGTTGTCCTCGGGTTGTCGGTTCCCGGTGAACACCCCCAAGTGCGCCGCGAACCTATCCTTGTACTCCACCGACACCGCCCCCATGCTGTCCTGTTCGCATCTTTCGATCAAGTTCGACCCGAGCGCGCCGAATCCCGTGAGTCTGTGCGACCGTCTCGCGCCGCCGACCCCTCCCGGGCACGCGTCCACGCCCTCCGCGCCGAACGGCGTCGCCCGCGCCCGCACCCTCACCCCGTTCGCCGTCTCCCGCACCGTCCGCGCGAACGTCACCTTCTCCAGCGTCACCACTCGCGCCTCGTACTCGTCCTCGTTCGCCAGATAATCCGCCCGCGCGCTCGCGAACCTCACCGTCGCCTCGCCCTCCGCGCCCGCGTCGCCGAACGTCGCCCGCGTCTCGCGCGTCGCCCGCATCGTCCGCCGCGCGTCGCTCTTCATCGCGTCCGACGCGTCGTTCGAGCCTGTCGCGACGCCGATCTCGATCGCCGTCTCCGTCGCGACGCGCGCGTTCGCGCGCGCGCCGCGCAGGTCGTCGAGCGCCGACTCGGCGATTCGTAACCGTCGCGAGACGTCGTGCGTCTTCTCCGCGGCGTCGCGCGCGATTCGTCGCAGCCGCTCGACGTCGTCCGCGACGCTCGACGACGACGCGCTCGCGGGCGTCGACGCGGTCATGGCGCGCGATTCTTCGCGCGTCGCGGAGTGTTCGAACGCGCGCGAATGCATGCACGCGAGCATGCGCGCATGAACGCGCGTCATTCGTCGACTCGACGACGAATCGCGGGCGACATGCGCGCGACGGCGGCGCGGTCGCGCGCGCGCGTCGACCGCGGCGCGCCGGCGCGTCGCTCGCGGCGTCGCGGCGTCGTCGCGCGCGCCGACCGGACGACGACGACGACCTCGACGACGCGACGCGACGCGCTGCGCGCGCTCGCGCTCGCGCCGGCGCTCGCGCCGGCGCTCGCGGCGCGCGCGAACCCGCTCGAGGCGGTCGCGGACGCGCGCAAGGCGGCGAACGCGCGGTTTTTGTTGGGCCCGATCGCGCTCGCGCGCGGGCGACTCGCGGCGCTGCGGCGCGAACTCGACGACGACGCCGCGACGCTCGACGACGCCGCGCTTCGCGAGCGATTGACGAGCGCGACGCTGGATTGCACGAATCCGCGAGATTCGCTGGAGATGTACTCGAACGCGCGAGAGGTGTGCACGCTGGCCATTCTGGCTCGATCCGCGACTTCGGGACCGGCGGCGAGACGCGACGCCGCGTCTCGCGAATCCGTCGACGTCTTTCGAACCCTCGACGCGTGTCGCGCCTCGTTCGAGGCGCTCGAGCGCGTCCTCGCGTCTTCGGCCGCGGGCGAGCGCGAGCGCGACGCCGCGTTCGACGCGTGCGACGCGGCGCTGCTCGAGTTCGCGCTTCGCGTGCTCGCGTGTTTCGGCTTCGACGACGCGCGCGCGCGCGACGCGATGGCGGCCGTGCCGGGCGCGTTCGCCGATCCCTCGGCGTCGCGTCGATCGAACGCGTCTTAAAACCTAGCCGTGCATCGATTCTCGCGCGCGTTCGAAACCGCGCGCGCGTCATTCGAATCATTCTTTTCGCCGTAATCGTCATTCGTGACGCGGATGCCCCGTCGCTTCGACGTCACTTTTCGACGCATCTCGACGCGTCTCGACGCGGTCGCGCGCCTCTCGCGCGCCCGCGAGAGGCGTCGCGCGCGCGCATGGTCGAACTCACGATCGTCCCGTCGTGGGACGGTAAGGGCGTCACCTGGCGCCCGATATTCGACGACGACGAGGAGGCTTTCGCGGCGTACACGCACGCGTGCGAGTACGCGAAGAGCGGACGCGGGAAGTGCGGGAAGTGCGGGGAAAAGGTGCGGCGAATCGACGAATCGACGCGAAGACGAAAGAGAAGAGAAGAGAAGAGAAGAGAAGAGAAAAAAGACTGACGACGAGGGGTTCGGATCGGCGACGAAGATCGCGAAGGACGCGGTGCGAATCGGGGAACCGCTCAAGTATCGCGGCGGCGATTACGGATGGATATCGAAGTGGATGCATCCGGAGTGTTATCGCGCGGAGGGAGTCACGAGGGAGGAGCTGGAGACGCGCGTGCACGGGTTGGACGCGCTGAAGGATGGGGATCGGGAGGTGTTGCTGGCGACGGTGCTGTCGCCGGATCGGCCGGAGATCGAGAACACGGCGTTGGACGCGACGAGCGAGGAGTTTTTGCGTCGGCCGGCGGTGGAACCGATGGAGGCGCCGCGGGCGTTGACGCGGCCGTTGTTGGGGTTTCAGCGCGAGGGGTTGCGGTGGATGTGCGATAACGAGAGCGGCGATGCGAAGGGGGGGATATTGGCGGATGAGATGGGGATGGGGAAGACGATACAGTGCATATCGATGTTGCTGGCGAGGAAGGAGGCGTGGATGCGAGACCGCGCCGAGGTGGGGGAGATGGTGACGGACGACGACAGACCGCCGCCGACGCTCGTGGTGGTGCCGACGTCGGCGCTCGTTCAGTGGGAAGAAGAGATCAAATCGTGCGTCGAGGAAGGGTCGCTGCGCGTGTTTGTGTATTACGCCGATCGCGCAAACGTCGTGGAAGGAGACTTTAAAGGATACGACATCGTGTTGACGACGTATCCCGTCGTCGAAGCGGAGTGGCGGAAAATCATCAACCGACACTTGACGGCGTGTCAGTGGTGTGGGAAAAAGTACTTACCTCGCTCCATGGTGACGCACTTGAAGTACTTCTGTGGACCAGACGCCGTGCGCACGGAAAAACTCGCGCGGCGCGAGGTGACGCGCGACGTGGCGAACGAAAAAGCCATGCGCACGCTGAAAATCAAGCCGGGCAGCGCCAAGGACGTGAAGAAGGGGATTCCCACGATGGCGAACGTATACAAGGAACTCATGGCGATGGCCGGACGGGAGACGCTGAGCATGTATGATGGCGCGCACAAGGCGCGCGCACGCGCGGCTTCAGGTCTCGCCCCGGGCGGCGACGTCGTCGTCGTCAAGGAGGAAGTTGAAGACGGCGTCGCCGAGCCGAGCGAAGTTCTGAAAGCTTTGATTTCGCAGCTTCCAGTGCCGACGATTGTAGTTGAGAATATCAAAGAGGAGTCGATTGAGGAGAAAGAAAAAGAGGTCGAGTCAGTGAACGAGCCCGCCTTGGCTGACGCGTCAACGGCGGCGATAGCGAGTACGGTGAAGAAGGCGCAGAAGCGCAAGTCGAAGGCTTCGGGTAAAGCGACTTCGACTTCGAGCGCAAAGAAAAAGAAGAAGAGTCTGCGCGAAGCTAGCGACGGCGAGGCTGAAAGTGATTACAAACCGGACAGTGATAGCGAAGATGATGAGATCATATTAGTCGACGATAGCGAGAGCGAAGATAGAAAGCCAAAGAAACAGAAGAAAAAGAAAACGCCGGCGAAAACCGAGGAAGCGGACGACGTGAAGGCGTCCAACATCGACGACATTCCGCAAACCTCGCAAGGTGGTTCGCAAGGTGGGAGCCAGTTTGAAGACGAAGACGACGTAGATTTGTCGGATTCCCTTCTTCATCGCACGCAGTGGCACCGAATCGTTCTCGACGAAGCGCACAAGATCAAGGCGCGCACGAGCAACACCGCCAAGTGTATCTACGCTTTGAAATCCACGTATAAGTGGTGTTTGACAGGTACACCGTTGCAGAATCGAATCGGCGATCTTTACAGCTTGGTGAGATTTTTGCGTATGGATCCGTACGCGTTTTACTTTTGTTCGACGAAGGGTTGCGAGTGCAAAACGCTCACCTGGAACTTCGGTCCTCAGGCGCGATTTTGTACCAACTGCGGATGCGGCGCTCCTAGGCATTATTCGCATTTCAATCGCACCGTGCTAAACCCGATCAACCGTTATGGCTACATCGGTGACGGCAAGAAAGCGATGCTGACTCTTAGAAATGACATTTTGTTGCCGATGCAACTTCGCCGGACCAAGGCGGAACGCGCCGAGGACGTGCGACTGCCGGACTTGAAGATTATCATTCAAGAAAACACATTCAATGAGGTTGAACAAGACTTTTACGAGTCTCTGTACATGCTGACGCGCTCGAAGTTCGACGCGTTCGTGAAGAAAGGGAGCGTTTTGCACAACTACGCACACGTCTTCGAGCTCCTCGCACGACTGCGACAAGCGTGCGATCATCCGTACTTGGTGATTCATTCGAAGAGTGCGAACGTGAAAAAAGACGCCCCTGACGCGCCGAAAGTTGAATCCCCGGCAGACACCGACGTTCCGAAGCATTATTGTGGCATGTGTCAGGACGAAATTGAGGAAGAAGACGCGGCTCTGGCGAATTGCAAACACATTTTCCATCGTGAGTGCATCATGCAATACGCGTCTTGTGCGCCTGCGGATGGCAAAAAAGTGACTTGTCCCGTCTGTCGCACGGCGTTGACGATTGACTTCTCTCCAGAAAGTCTCGAAAACGTCAAGAGTGCCATTAGTCGTAATTTCAAGGATGCGCTACCAGACAAGTCAATTCTCAACAAGCTCGATCTCACGCAGTACACGTCGAGCACAAAGGTTGAGACGCTCGTCAACGCTCTGCGAGACATGCGTAATCAAGAAAATGGGCACTTAAACAAAGCCATCGTGTTTTCGCAGTACACAGCCATGATAGAAATCGTCGAATGGCGTTTGAAAAAGGCCAAGTTTACCATCGCCAAGCTTCTCGGTTCCATGCCGGTCACGCAACGCGCGGCGAATTTGCAAGCTTTCCGAGAAGATCCAAACGTCAGCGTGATCTTGATGAGTCTCAAATCTGGCGGTGAAGGACTCAACTTGCAAGCGGCGAATTACGTATACGTTCTTGAGCCATGGTGGAACCCAGCGGTGGAAATGCAAGCCGTGATGCGCGCACATCGCATCGGGCAGCTTCGACCGGTGACCGCTGTTCGATTTTCGACCAAAGGCACGATTGAAGAACGCATGATGGAGCTTCAAGAAAAGAAGCAGCTTGTGTTCGAAGGGTGTATGGACGGCAATCAAGCCGCGCTTTCTCAACTCACCGCCGAAGATTTACAATTTTTGTTCAAGCGATGACGATGATGTATGGTATAATGACAAATTTGACCTACAGTATGTAGGTCACTGTATGTAGCTAAAACGCTGTAACGCTGTGATGTGAGCACTTTCTGTCATGGCTCTTAAAAATCCTTGAAAATCTCGTTCGCACGATTCATAGACGCATCCGTCGGTCCTCTCGCCGAATCCATTTCAGTTGCGAGCAACGATTCCCGTTCGATCTCGATAAGACGTTCGCGCTGAATTTCTAAAAACTGCCGCGAAAGCGTCAGCGGCTTGGGCGTGTACTCGCCACTCTCTAGCAGCGCCCAGTCAAACTTGGCGAACCAAGGGTGTCTCTTAATCTGACTGACCCCGCCTTGCATGTTTCCGAGCCTTTTCGCCGAGTTTCGCTGCAAGAGCTGAGAAATAAAATTGCACGCCTCGTCGGTGGCGTACGTGGGGTATTGCACCTCGTACGACATGTCCACGATTCGCCGCATCACTTTCAATGGATCGTCTTTTTGGGACGGATCCTTTGATATCGTGAACGGCTGTTGTCCCGTTATCGTGACGTACGTCAAAACACCCAGCGCCCACCAATCGACGGCGTAGCCGTATCCCGTGGACAGCACAATTTCTGGCGCCACGTACCCAGGGGTGCCGCAAAACGTAAACGCGCGTTCGCCGACGTCAAGTTTCTTCGCGTAGCCAAAATCTCCGAGCTTACATTTGCCGTTGAGCGCAAGCAATACATTCTCTGGCTTCAAGTCGCGATAGATGATTTGGTTGCCGTGCAGATACTCGAACGCGAGAATAACCATGGCGGTGTAGTATCGCGCCGTGTCTTCGCTGATGCCAATCTGCGTGGGCACGTGGCGAATCTCACCATCGATTTGTGTCGGAATTAACTTCACTTGCACCGCGCTCGCAAGCATGTCCATCAAGTCACACCCATCCATGATGTCGAAAAGCATGTACAGATGATTCCTGTCTTGGAAACTGGCGTGCTGACACATCAACGAAAAGTGGCTGATTTCGCTCGTGACTTCCTTTTCGCAGAAAATGTGCGACGGACTCTCCATCACGGCACGCTTACGCACGCGCTTGAGCGCGAAGGCGCGCGGTGACGACACATTCATACCTTCTTGAATAACGCGATACACTTGCCCACCAGTGCCTCCACCGAGCATTTCCTTCTCCACTAAATCGATCGACCCCAACTCCCGATTGACGTCCGTGGCGAACGACCTCGGGTTTACTGAGCCGTACATGCTAATGTTCACCTTCTTTCCTCCCACGCGCGCGCTACCTAACAGGCGAATTCGAGCGGAGCGCCACGACTTTTCACCCTTGAGCTGCCGCATGCGATTACGAATGACTTCTCGAGACTTTTCTCGAAGTAAATCTTCGCGCACGGATGACAGCTTCTCGAGGAACACGTCTCGATTGACGACGTAACACACCAGAGGAGTTTCCACGCATCGCACGGTGTACTCTCGGGGTTCATCACCGCGAATGATCTCGGAAGCACCAAAAAAGTCGTGTCGAAACAAGTGATTCACCGTGCGCGGTTCACCCGTGTCCGGGTCGAGCTTGGAAACTTGCGCTCGCCCCGAATTGACGAGGTAAAATTTACCGTTGCACGCTTCGCCTTCGGTAATAACGTCCGTGTACGGGTCGAACGAGACCGTCTCCAAGGCATCCGCGAACGACTTCCGCGTGTCGATCGGTAAAGCGCTGAGCACGGGAACTTGTTCGAGGAATAAATTCTTCGCGAGCGTCGTCGCCTCGACGCTGTGCTTGACCTCCCTCTTGAAGACTTGTTGCGTGCACACCCAAACCTGCGACCGCGTCTTCGCCCGCACCGTCGCCGAGCGCGGCACGCTATAAAGTAAAGCTAACTCGCCGATGATATCGCCTTTCGTGCGCGTGATGACGCTGATATCGGCGCCGAGCCGATTTTGCAGCACGTCGAATTCGCCTCCGGCGATGAGATACAACGCGTCGCCCGGTTCGTCCTCCTCCATCAAAATCGTCCCCTCCGGCACGTTGATGAAGAACATTTCGCTCGCCACGCGTCGCCTGACGTTCGCATCGAGCTCAGAAAACGTAAACGTCTGCGACAGCGCCTCGCACAGCGGTTCCAATTCGCTCTTCGTCGCTCTCCGTCGCTTCGCCAGCATCTTCGCGTTCAGCTTCACGAAATACGTCAGCTCCGCCGATCCCGCGTCGCCGACGAACTCATCGTCTCCTCCGTTCGCGTTCGCCGTCGCCTCTTCCCCCGACGCGAGCGATCCCTGACTCGTGCGCAGCGCGTAGTCGACGCTCTGCCGCCTCGCCTTCGCCTCGCCCGCCGACGCCGACGTCGACGCCGACGCCGCCGACGTCGCGCGCGCGCGCGTCCCGTCCGACGTCCGACCCGCGTCGGCGTCGCTCGCGCTCGTCGACCCATCGCTCGCGTCGCGTCGCGCGTCCTCGTCGTCCGACGCCGCGTCCCGCGCGCCGAAGCAGCATCCGACGCGCGCGCGCGCGCGCGCCATCGGTCGCGCGCGTCCGCGCGCGCGCGCGTCCGACGACGAGTCCGTCGTGCGGCGCGATCGCATGCGCGCGGTGTCGACCTCGTCCGCCATCGCGCGCGCGCCGTCGGGAAGTGCCGACGGACGCGCGGCACATCGCCGCGCCGACGCGCGCCGAGTCGCGCCGCGAGCGCGCCGCGCGTCGGAGCGACGCGCGCGCGACGCGCGCGCGTCGCGCGTCGACGCGCGTCCGCCGCGAGCGTCGAGCGACGCTCGGAAGCGACGCGAATTCGGGTTGGGATTCGCCGGCGGCGGTGCGATGGCGATTCGACGCGCGTGCGGCGCGCCGCCGCGCGCGACGGGCGGCGCGCGCGCGCGCGGGACGCGGACGATGGTCGCGCGACGCGCGATCGTGCCGGACAGGGACGACGGCGCGCGCGCGCGGGATGAGACGCGAGGAGAGACGCGCGCGGGACGAGGGCGCGAGCGCGGCGCGAGCGAGGGCGAACGCGAACGCGAACGCGCGCGGAGGGAATACAGGGCGTACCGCGCGCGACGGACGGACGTCAGGATGGACGCGCGCGCGCGGGAAGGGACGTCGACGTCGTACGGGACGGATGGCGCGGACGCGGACGCGGAGGCGGCGGCGAGGCGGGGACACACGGAGGCGCTGCGCGCCGGGGACGTCGACGGTGCGGTGAAGGCGCTGGCGACGCTGGCGAGGCGGGGGGAAGGGGACGCGCGGATGACGCGCGCGGTGGTGTCGAAAGCGATGGCGAAGTCGCTCGCGAAATCGCATAAGGGGTTCATGAAGCTGTGCGTGAAGACGTACAGGATGGACGCGGCGCTGCGGTACGCGCGTCTCTTCGACGCGCGCGATCGCGATTTCGCGCGCGGGAAGGATTTGTATTGCACGGTGATTTATCTGTGCGGTCGCGAGGAGGGGTCGAATCAGTGGAACATCGCGCGAGAGGCGTTTGAGCTTCGACGAGACGAAGCGGGGTTGGAGCCGGATCCGTACGCGTACAGCGCGCTCGTGTGCGCGGCGGGTCGGTGCGGAAAGGCTAGGACGGCGCGAGAGGTGTTCGAGGAAGCGAATGCGGTCAATGCGGTGGATACGGTGGTGTACAACGCGTACATAGACGTGTGTGCGCACGGGGGTGATTACGACGGCGCGAGGGCGACGCTCGAGCGCATGAAGACGACGCCGAATTGCGCGCCGAATATTCGTTCGTACAACGGCGTCATATCCGCGGCGACGCGCAAAAAGCACTTCCCGGGCGCGATGTGGGCTTGGGAAGAGATCGAGACGGCGAATTTACAGCCAACCATGATCACATACGGCGCCATGCTCGCCGCGGGCGCGGCGGCGGACGACGTCGACGTGCGTTGGTCGGAGGACTTGTTCGCTCAAGCGTTGGAATCCGGCGCGTGTGGCAACGCAGGGAACGATCACATGGTGACTTCTATGCTCCAGACGTATGCTCGCGGCGTCGCGCTCGAGCAAATCGAGCGTGATGTCGCGATGGAACGCGGAGAGAGCGTCGTGCAAGCGCTCATAGAGGACGCGCAGTGGGACGAACGGCGCGCCGAGTCAACGCCCAACGGACGCGTCTGGTCGGCGTTGATAACGCTTTGCGCTCGATGTGGGCGCGCCGCGCGCGCGATCGAAGTGCTCAAGATTATGATTTCTACTCGCTCGCATCGTGTGGGACACGAATGGTTGCACTTGACGTACGCCTTGACGTCCGCGCTCGAAGCGTCGAAGGAGGGCATCGAGTACTTTGCCCGCGTGCAGCGCAAAATCGAACAGAGCCCGGCGATGGTTCGAGACTGCACGGGCGTTCGCAACGGCTTGATCGCCACACATTTGCACTTTGGTGATTTCAAGAGCGCGTTTAAAGTCTACGACGACTTCAAAAACGATATTTTCAAGTACCGCAAGGCGCACGAAGAGAATTGGAACGCGCGCGCGCGGAGAGGGTTGGAACGTCAACTTCCAGATACGATTACGTACAACTCCCTCATCTACGCGTGCGCTGATGACGACGTCAAGGCCATGGGACTGTATCACGACATGGTCTCGAACGGAATCAATCCTACAGTGCGAACGTACGTCGCGCTCATCGTCGCCTTGAGCCGATCAAAGCGTGGAAGTAAAGTCACCGAGGCGGAAAAAATATTCAAAGCCGCCATCGACGACGGCGTGACGCCGAACGAGTTTTTGTTCACCGCGCTCATGGACGCTCAGGTCAAAGGCAACCGGCCGTTATCTGCGTTTGAAACGTACGCGCGCATGATTGAAGCTGATGTCAACTGCACGACTGTGACTTTCGGGTGCGCACTGCAAGCGTGCTGTTACGTCGAGGATGTCGAGGAGAGCGTCGAGCGCGCGTACTCGGTGCTTCGTGACATGACGGAGCGTGACGTCCAGATGAACGACTGGTGCTCTAACACGTTCTTGCGCGTCATATCACGCGCCGGTCGCATTGAAGAAATGCTCGAAGAAGTGAAAAAGACGGTTCGTCGTAAAGGCAAGCTCGAACAAGAGACGCTCGAAGCCATCATTCGGGCCTTGTGTTCGGCGGGTTACGTCGAGCGCGCCAATCGCTTCATCTCTATGATGAACTCGCGTAACTTGGAACCGCGTGAGCAAACGTTCAAGGAGTTCATCGTCGCGAGTAGTCGCGATGGATTCGTCGATTGGGCTTGGGAGTCGTACAAACGTTTCACACGTTTAGGACACAAACTCGACGCGGGCACGCGGTCGGCGCTAGTCACCGTCTTGAGCGTCGCTTCGACGAGCCCGGACCCCGACGATGCGGAACTCTTGCTCGCTCGCGCGATCGGCGTCTTCGAAGCCGCGTTTAAACGCGCGGATGAAGACAATGGGCCACAAGTCTTGGACGTCATCGACGCCGAAGCGCGATGCGCGCTCATAGTCGCCATGGCGCGAAGCGAAAAACTTGACCGAGCATTGGATATCTGGCGCGACTCCCCAAAGGCTCAATCATTTTCCAAGGCGCGTAAGCACACTTCGAGTGAAGGGAACGATTACATCGGCGATGTGCGCGCCATGTATGAGTGCCTCATCGAAGTGTGCTGTCACGAAGATCGCATCGACGACGCGCTGGAGGTGTTCGATCACTTGAAGGACGCCGGCGTGCGCGTCAGTACGGTGACGCTCGCGTTTTTGGAATCATCGTGCCGCCGATGTCGCGTGGAGGAATGGCGAATGTTTGACGTGTGCGCACAAATGCGCGCGCAAGTGGAACAAAAAAACGAAGGTCGCCTGGCGAAGCCGACGAAGATGAGCCACCACGTGCGCGACGACGGCAACATCGCGAGCGAACTCGCCACGGATGGACTGGGGGGCGAACAAAAGACGTCGGCGTGGCGCAAAAACGTCGATTGATACACTACATTTACAAGCACCGCACGCCGCGCTGCATTTGCTACCACTACTACTGCATTGCTAATTTTTTTCTCTTGTACCAAATACATCGCAAGCACATTTCTTTACTCGTACGTCTGCGCGTACTTTTCCTGCAAGTAATCGCCGAAGCGAATCGGCGCGTATTTCGCCGCCTCGCCGTCACCCACACACACCGGTTCAATCACGGCGTCGTAACTCGGCTCGAAGAAAAACGGTATCGAAAACCGTTCGCGCTCGCCCGTCGTCATCACGCGGTGTCGCGTGGAAGCGAACCGTCCGTTGGACCATCTCTCCAGCAAGTCCCCGACGTTCAACACGAAATGATCCGGAGGCGGCGTCACCGGCACCCACGTCTCTGTCTCTCGGTCGTAAATCTCCAACCCCGTCGAGCCGTCGTTCTCCACCGCCAAAATCGTCAAGGCGCCGTAATCCGTGTGCGCGCCGCAGGCGAATTGGCCTTCGCCTTCGTCGCTCCTCGACGCCGAGTACTTTAAAAACCTCAGCACGCAATTATGCGACGACGCCGACCAATGCGCGTCAAAGTACGCGTCGTCCACGCCGCACGCGCGCGCCAACGCGGGCAACAGCCGTTTCCCGAGCGCGTACATCGATTCGTAATACGTCGTCGCCGCGTCTTCGAACGCCGCGCTGGGCCATCGATTCTTCGCGCGTTCCCGCACGACGTAAAACCCCTCCTTACTGTCGCCGACGCTCGAACTCGACGGGTCTAACTTTTCGGACGCGAACGCGGTGTACCCGATCCCCGGCGCGTCGCCCGTCAGCGCGCGCTTCCTCGTCTCGTCGCTCAAGTCGAAGAACGTCCTGCTCTCCGCGAAACACTTTCGAACGATCTCCGGCTCGGGCAGCGCGCCCTCGTGCGCGACGAACGCGAATCCGCGTCGAGCGAAATCTTCCGACGCGAACGCGTCCGTCAAACCGCGCGCGGAGCCGTCGCGCGCGAGATTGATGGTTGGAATGCGCGTCATGAAGTGTCGTCACGTCGCGCGTCGCGTCTCCGCACGCGCGCGAGATTGATGGTTGGAATGCGCGTCATGAAGTGTCGTCACGTCGCGCGTCGCGTCGCCGCACACGCGCGCGCGGTCGCGGTCGATGCGACGCGCGACGTCGCGCGCGGACGTCATGCGCAAGGCGTCGTCCGCGACGAGCGATCTCGCGATCGACGCGCTCGACGCGAGCCCGCAAAAGGCGTCGCACGCGCGCGGGTCATCTTTATCCTCCACGGGCAGTCTCTCGTCGAACGCGTCGGCGCCGGGCGCGTCGGCGCGGCGCGGTCGCCACTGCTGCCACCGGCCGTCGATGTTCTTCGCGCTGTGCGCGCTGGTGACGACGACGCTGGCGACGCTGACGCACGAGGGGCGATCGGCGACGTGCGCGCGAACGCCGACGCACGTCGTCTTCGTCGACGCCGGGAGCACGGGGTGCCGCGCGCACGCGTTCGCGATAGAAAACGCGAGGAAAGCGAAAGGGAGAGGATCGTTGTTCGAGATGCGCACGCTCGGGACGAAGGAGAAGACGAGACTGCCGTTGGCGGAGATGGGAGGACGGGTGCGCGAGGAGTTGATGCCGGCGGTGCGCGCGGCGTTGGCGAAGATCCCGGATCGCGTCGAGCGCGCGCGAACGCCCGTGTACGTGTGGGCCACGGCTGGATTTCGCGTGTTGACGCCGGCGAAGCAACAAGCGCTGTGGCGCGAGGTGAGGGAGGCGGTGGAGGCTGAGACGGGGACGCGGCACGGGTACGGACATTTTAGAACCGTCGACGGCGCCGAGGAAGGATTTTACGCGTGGCTGGCGGCGAATTACTTGTCAGACGTCGACGTCACCGCGGTCGGGCGATTAAACGACGCGAACACGCCGGCGCCGGCGTTCGCGCGCGTTTCTGAGGACGATAATCCTTTGCTCAAGTCTGTCGGCGCGATTGACGTCGGCGGCGGGAGCGTGCAGTACGTGGCGCTGCCAAGGGAAGGCAAAGGCGCGTTCGTGAAGTCCATGCTCGAGTTGAGGAATGCGGTGAAAGTGGAGTCGTTTTTGGGGTACGGGGCGAACCACATGGAGACGAGATGGCGCGGCGCGCTGGCGGCGGCGAAGACGACGCGAAACGCGTGCGCGTTTCCGGGGCACGTCGTCACCGTGGACGGCGTGGAATTAACCGGAACCGGCGAATACCGCCAGTGCGTCGTGGGATTACGCAAACAAATCGCATCGATGCAGCGCGAACAAAAAGTGACGCTGCGCATGCCCGACGATTTCAAACGCGTAGAGCGGTTTCTTGGCATGTCGCTGCTGTTTCATCTCACAAATTTCATCACCGTCGCCCTTCCGGGCGCGCTGCCATCCATGCCCAAGGCCACGCTTGCGGAAATCGCGACCGCCGGAGAAAAGCTGTGCGCCATCGAGTGGGCGAAGCTCGTGAAGGATATCGATGGGAAGGATCCCAACACTCCCGCGGATCGCCTCAACGGACGTTGCTTCGACGCCGCGCTCGTGCAGGCGCTCCTCGGCGTAGACTTCGCGGAAGACGACATCGCCGCCGGCGAAGTCGGTCTCGGATTTTCACAAAACGACGAGCGTTTGAATTTCATCGAGCGCATCGACGACGCGGAGGTGGAGTGGACGCTCGGAGCGGCGATGAGCGTCGTGCACCCGACGGCGGCGCGCTCGAACTCGGCGTGGGCGAAGACGCGCGTACCGATGGAATGCGCGCGCGTGCTTCACACGTCCTTTTTGAACGCTCTTTACGAGTGGGGCGTCATCATCATGCCCGCGGCGCTCGTCGCTACCGGGTATTTATTGTACAAGACGCTCAGGATGACGGCGAACGTCGCCACGATGGCGCGTTCGCCCTCGTACCTCGAGGTACTCTAGCTAGCTAAATCGTTGAAATTAGTCGGCGCGCGGTCGCGGTCGCCAGCACTCGAGCAGCTCGAATTCCTCGTTCGACGCCGGATAATCGGGATGCGCCTCGGACGCCGGCACGCGCGTGACCTCGAAACCGTTCGCCTCGATGATCGACGCGAACAACTCGACGCTCTCCGGTCGATGCTCTTTACACGCCGCGAACACCGCCGCGCGACCCGGCCCCACCAACGCCATCGTCGTCGCCGCCAGCGCGCGAATCACGCCTTCGTCCGAGGTATACATCAAATCCGCTCCCAGCACCACGTCCGGCCGCCGAATCGCCTCCGGCAACCGCTCCACGTCCTCCGCGCGTCCCCACCGCAGCGTCGTCGTCGCCATCGCCACGCTCGCCGGTATCCGCCCTCCGCTTTCCGCCTTATTCGCCCGCGCGTTCATCCGCGTCAGCGGCACGACCCGCTTTAAATCCGTCATCGCGCACACCATCCCCGCCTCTCCCTCCGCGCTTCCCCGCGCCGCCGCGACGAGCAGCGTCGCCAGTCCCGTGCCCGCGCCCAGCTCGAGCGTCGTCGGCCCGCGCGCGTCCTCGCGCGCCTTCTTCGTCAACCGTCGCCACGTCCTCTCCCGTCCGACGTACTTTCCCAGCAGCACGCTCGCGTCCCACACCGTGAATCCCGTCGCCGGCACCGCGTCGTCGTCGTCGTCGTCGTCGTCGTCGTCGTCGCGCGTCGTCGTCCCGGTCGTCCCGGTCGTCCCGGTCGCCTTGACGAACGCCTCGCTCGACGCGTACTGCCGCACGACGACGCCGTCGACGTCGCACGCGTCGACGAATTTCTCGCGAAAGCTCAGGCGGTTCCGGCGCCACGTCGACGCCATCGCGCGGCGCGGTGCGCGGCGCCGCGCGTCCGCGCCGTCGCGCGTCCGACCGACCGACCGTTCGTCGGTAGTTAGACTGTATGCACATACGAGACATATATAATCACGTAAAGCACTGTATGTACGAACCGACGGCGCGGCGACGCCGCCGACGGCGCGCGAGACCGCGTCGCGCGTCGCCGCGCGCCCGCGCGCGCGCGAGACGCCGCGATCGCGTCGGCATGTCGCGCGCGACGCGCCTGCGCGCGACGCTGTTCGCCGACGGCGCGAGCGACGCCGAACGACTCGCCGCGGCGCGCGCCGCGCTCGACGACGACGACGACGACGACGCGCGCGCGGTCGTCCTCGCGTGGACGCGCGCGCGACTGCGACGCGCGGGACGACGCGACGACGCGTCGACGACGCGCGAGCGCCGAGGCGACGACGCGACGCGGGACGGGACGCGGGACGAGGAGACGCTGTGGCGGTGCTTCGCGGACGCGAGCGAAAGGGCGACGCGATCGGGACGCGCGATGACGACGGACGCGAGCGCGGGGCGAAGGGAGGTGATGCGCGCGCTGCGACGGGCGGCGGCGTCGAGGGCGCGAGCGGTCGATGGGGAGACGCTGCGACGGGCGTTCGACGCGTTGACGCGCGACGACGGCGAGCGACGCGGCGCGAGGGCGTCGTGCGAAGAGTGCGTCGAGGTGGCGAAGAGCGCGATGTGGGACGAGGGGAATGTGGCGCTGATGAGCGCGGCGCTCGCGGCGGCGGCGGCGGCGGCGAACGCGCAGCCGAATAAGCCCGCGCCGGCGTGCGTGGATTTTGAGTTTTTGTGGAGCGTCGTCGAGACGTGGTCGCGAGCGGGCGAGGGGGACGCGCGGAGAGGTGCGAAGGAGGCGTGCGACGCGACGATGCGGGCGTTCGTGTTGCACCCGATGTACGCTCGCGCGATTCCGAATTTAGTCGCCGACGCGGCGAGCGCGAAGAAGCAGAAAACGATAGCCGCGACGGACGACGCTCGCGGCGCCGGCGGCGCGCGTTCGTCCGCGCCCGGGTTCATTTGCGACACCATCGCACGCGTCGCGCGAGCGGCGGAAAGCATGGACGTGGACGCGTTGCGCTTGGCGCCTTGGGTCTTGCGAGCGACGTGCGAGCAAGACGCAAACGAGCGTAAACCCACGGCGAGCAGTTCGGCGAACAAGTCGAGTGAATCGGTGTCAAAAGACGCGCGCGCGCTCTTCGTCGAGCTCTTTGAACCGATCGCCGCCGCTTTCGTTGCGGTACCGACGGGCGGGAAGGGTGAGCGACGCGTCGACGAAGACGCCGCCTCCGCGCTCGTCGATGCGCTCGTCGGATTACTCGACATTGCCGTCGATTTCACGATTTACTCGCCTCTGGAAGACGAAGGTCGCGTCGAAAGCGCGCTGCAGGCGTTCGTGACCAGCATCGCAACGGTCGTAAAGACGAACGAGGTGCGCGATCGAGGTTGGTCCAGAGTCATCGGCGCGTTGTCAACGTTGGATTTGCGATTAGTCGAGCCGCACGTCAAGGTGATGTTGACGCTCTTACTCGTGAAATCGCGCGACGCCCGTGAAGAGTGCGTCGCGGTGACGCAAACGATGATAAAAGCGTTCGCCGAGATGCGTCAGCTACCAGAGTTCATGGAATCTGTAGGTGAAGTCGTCATAGAGGCGATGGCAAACGGCGAAAAAGTCAACGACGCGCTGGCTTCGGAAGAAGTCCTCGTCGCGTTTCAAGACGCCGCCAAGACCGTCCCGCTCAGGCAAACGCCTGATCTCATGGTGATATGTCGCAAGGCATTCATCACCGCCTACGACGGCGACGAGAAGCCCAGCGGTGCGCGAGCGCCGTACGATTCTTTGGACAAGCTCGCGCGAGTGCTGCAAAGCGCGCTCGGGACGTGTCCGATTGACGCGGGCGAACCACTGCTGCCAGAAGCGCAAGCGTGCCTCGAAGGGTTTTCGGAAGATATCGCGCAGCGATTGCACTCCCACGTCGAGAGCTCACCTGCCCGCACAGGTGCCTTACTCCGAGCGTACGTGCCCGTAGCGTCACTCCGCCAAGGCTTGAGCGAGGTCGCGGATGCGACGGCGCGAGATTCTTATTTTCGTTCCGAGAGCGTCTCCTTGTCCGCCATCGTACGACATCTCGTTCGTGATAGTCCACGTGCGAACCAAGAGCACGAAAACGCCGAGTCGGCGGCGATTGGATGCGCCATACAGCGAGTGAATAATTTGTCGCGGCTGCGGTA
>Ga0257114_1000431_pt1 | contig 32862 bp, 41 predicted proteins | sample SI112_10mmetaG_FD_190149 | JGI IMG/M metagenome (GOLD analysis project Ga0257114, IMG submission 190149) | Marine microbial communities from Saanich Inlet, British Columbia, Canada - SI112_10m | ecosystem: Environmental > Aquatic > Marine > Inlet | place: Canada: British Columbia | collected...
AATTTGGAGTAGTCCTATCTTTTGCTGTTATATTTTCAAGCATAGTTGCATTAACGTTAACACCGATGTTATGTTCTAAATTACTTAAAGATAATACCAAAGCTAAGAAAGAACCTATATTAATTAGTAAGTTTAGAAACTTCTATAAAGAATCTTTATTAGAATCTCAGAAAAATCCTAAAAGAGTATATTTATTTTCGATTGCAATGATCATTATATCTATGCTTTTGTTTCAAGTGATACAAAAAGAACTAGCACCTACAGAAGACAGAGGAATCTTTATTATCTCAGTTAAAGGGCCAGAAGGTTCGTCTCTTAGTTATACAGACTCTATAGTGCGTCAAGTTGAAAAAACTTTGCAGCCATATGTTATGAATAATGAAATTAATACTATTTTTTCGATTGTTGCTCCGGGATTCTCTGGAAGACCTGGTGAAGTTAATTCAGCTTTTATGTTTACTACATTGACTGACTGGGGAACAAGAAGACATCAAAAAGATATAGTTCGCGAAATCTTTCCACAACTACTGACAATCCCTGGAGCAAGAGTTTTTGCGATTAACCCTCCCAGCCTTGGTGGTAGTAGATTCATGCCGCCTGTACAATTAGTAATTAGTGGTAATAATTATGACGATATAAGTGAATGGGGAAATACCTTAATCAATGAGTCTTCTGATCTAAAGATAAGAAACTCAAATATTGATTATAAGATTACTAGCCCAAGATTAAATTTAAAAATTAATAGAGATAAAGCATATGAGTTGGGAGTATCAGCAGAATCAATTGCTAGGACAATGGAAACATTATTAGCTTCAAATCAAGTCACAACATTCTCAAAAGATGGATTAACATATAATGTTATCTTGCAGGCTGATAAATCTTTTAGAGTAAATGGAAATAGTTTAGACAATATATTTGTTGAATCATCAAATACATCATTAATCCCTTTATCTAACCTGGTTACTTATGAAGAAACTTCAACTAGCCAAAGTCTTAAAAGAATTAATAGGATGCCTTCTACAATATTTTCAGCATCTCTAGCACCCGGTTATCCACTTGGAGATGCTTTAAAAGATCTGATTTCCGTTACAAGTTCATCATTACCGGCTAATGCTAAAATATCATTCAGTGGAAGTTCAAAAGAATATTTTGAGTCGGGTAATAGTTTAGTGATAACAATATTATTTGCAATATTAATTGTTTATCTAGTTCTAGCAGCTCAGTTTGAAAGTTTTAGAAAACCACTCGCTATAATATTAACTGTCCCAATAGCTTTGACTGCTGGACTTTATACTTTATTTTTAACTGGAGCCTCAATTAATGTTTATAGCCAGATTGGATTCTTGATGTTAATTGGCTTAATCACAAAAAATGGAATATTAGTGGTTGAATTTGCTAATCAATTAAGGGAAAAGGGTATGAGTGTTGATGAAGCAATATTTGAATCATCACTCATAAGATTGAGACCTGTATTAATGACTACTATTTCAACTCTCTTAGGTGCAGTACCACTTGTTTTAAGTAGTGGTGCTGGCGCAGAAAGTAGATATGCTATGGCTGTTGTTGTTTTAGGTGGAATTACTTTGTCTTCTTTAATCACGTTATACCTGGTACCAGCCTTATATCGTCTATTAGAAAGAAAATAAATTATTATTTCATAGGTAATATTTTCAAGCCATCTTGTCTAGAAAAGTACTCTGACAAGTCTTCTATGTCTTGATCTGATAGGCCAGTTGCAAACCCACTCATTATAGCATTCTTTCTAGATCCAGATTTATATGCATTTAAAGAATTAACTAGATAGTCTTTGTATTGGCCAGCTAACTTTGGATACATTGCTACTTGTGAATTCCCATCCGCACCATGACAAGCTGCACAGACTTGAGATTTAGATTTCCCAGCCTCAAAGTCAGCAAACGATTTATCTATAAAAACTAAATTTATGCTTAAGATTAATATTAATGACTGTACTATTTTCATTTAAGTGACTCAAAATATTTTGCAATATCATTAATATCTTGATCACTTAATGCTATGGCATTTGCATGCATTGTCTTGTGATCTCTGTCTTTGTTTTGATACGCTTTTAATGCAGCGACTATATAATCTGAGTGTTGACCTGCTATTTTAGGAACTTTGTAAGTAGGATAAACATTATTGTAGCCTGGGATTGCATGACAACCAGTACATGTTTCTGACTTATCTTTTCCTGGATGAATTTCATCGGCAGTCACAAAGGATGCTGATAATATTAAAATTGGCACAACAAGTAATTTATTTATTGATTTCATAGTCTATTTAAGCGAGGATTATACACTATATTTATTCGAGATAAAACTTCATTTTTTTTGTATAATGAACCAATAATACGTTGTGAATTAAATTATGCCTATTTATGAATACAAATGCGACGAATGTGGTTCAATTTTTGAACATTTTCAGAAAATAACCGACAAAGACCTAGATTCATGTATATCTTGTAAAAAAGTTGGGCTCAAAAAACTGATATCTTCATCTGGTTTCAGATTAAAAGGCTCAGGCTGGTATGAAACAGATTTTAAAGGTAAAAAGACAAAAGAAGATAAAGCTACACCTAAGTCAAACATAGTTAATAAATCTTAAAATTTTGCGGAATCCATACATATAATGAAAAATTACCATTGCAATCAAATAACAGAGAATACATTAAATCAAGAGGTTCAGTTATCTGGCTGGATCAGTAAGCGTCGTGATCATGGTGGCATTATTTTTGTCGACTTAAGAGATTATACTGGTATTGTACAGCTCGTCTTTAACCCTGATGATAAAGAGCTTTTTATAGAAGCAGAATCTATTAGGTCAGAATTTGTTATAAAAGTGAAAGGAGTTGTTAGCGATAGACTTGAAGGAACAATTAATAAAGACTTAGTAACAGGAAAGGTTGAAATCATAGTTTCATCCTTACACATATTAAATAAGTCTGAAACCCCGCCGTTTAAAATCAATGATGATAATGTGAATGAAGACCAAAGGCTCCAATACCGATATTTGGATATGAGAAGTGATAAAATGCAGAATACCATTCGCTTTAGATCTAAACTTGTTCAAACAATTAGAAATTATTTTTATTCTAAAGAATTTGTTGATGTTGAGACTCCAATTTTAACAAAAACAACTCCAGAAGGAGCGAGAGACTATTTAGTCCCGAGTAGAGTACATCCTCGGGAATTCTTCGCTTTACCCCAATCACCACAGTTATTCAAACAAACATTGATGATTGGAGGAATTGATAGATATTTTCAAATTGCAAAATGTTTTAGAGATGAAGACTTAAGATCTGACAGACAACCAGAATTTACACAGCTTGATGTTGAATTATCATTTACAGAGGAAGAGGAGGTTATTCAGATAATTGAAGAATTATTTAATCTAATTTTCAAAGATATGATGAGTAATAAAAATGATTTAATTTTTGAGCGAATGTCTTATCATGAAGCATTAAAGAATTATGGCTGTGACAAACCAGATTTAAGAAACCCACTGATTTTAAAAGATATCAAAGAATTAGTTAAAAAAGTTGATTTTAAAGTATTTTCGGATCATGTGGATAATATGAATTCACGAATAGTTGCTTTAAAAGTCCCTGGCGGGGCATCTTTATCCAGAAAGCATATAGATGATTTGACTGAAATTGTAAAACAGTTTGGAGCAAAGGGTCTTGCGTATTTCAAATGTGAAGATGTTTTCAATATAGAGAATGGAGTAACCTCTCCAATTAAAAAATTCCTTACTCCAGATGTAATTCAGAATATTCTTAATGAAGTTAATGCGCAAAATGGTGATTTAGTATTTTTCTCAGCAGATTCTATAGAAGTAGTGAATAGTTCCATGTCAGCACTTATAAAAGAATTAGGTCTGAGCCTAGATCTTTTGTCTGAAGGCTGGAAATTTTTATGGGTTCTAGATTATCCACTTTTTGAAAAAGATGCTGAAGGAAATCCTACATCTATACATCATCCATTTACATCCCCTAAAAATTATAAAGATTTATCAGATACTGATGTTTTTAATATTCCATCAAGAGCATATGATCTAATCTTGAATGGTAATGAAATTGGCGGTGGATCAATAAGGATACATTCGAAAGATATACAAATGAAGGTATTTGAGCTGTTAAATATTAGCGAGGAAGAAATGAATAAGAAATTTGGATTTTTCTTAAATGCATTATCTTTTGGCTGCCCACCCCATGGTGGTATAGCTTTTGGAATAGATAGACTAGTTATGTTGCTGTCAGGGTTGGATTCTATTAGAGAAACAATTGCTTTTCCTAAAACTCAATCCGCATCATGCCTAATGACAAGTGCCCCTTCGAGTGTAGATGAAAAACAATTGCGTGAACTATCTATTAATACTATTAAACCAGTAAAATAAGACATGGAATATAATAAATATCTCTTGAAAACCAAATCTTTGCTAAAGGAAAATAATGCAAAAATAATCGCCCATTATTATGTAGATGAATTAGTACAAAGATTAGCAGAAGATACCGGTGGTTTAGTTAGTGATAGCCTTGAAATGGCAAGGTATGGAGCAAAACAAGCACAATCAACATTGATAGTTGCAGGTGTTAAATTTATGGGTGAAACAGCTAAGATACTCAACCCAGATAAACGTATATATATGTTAGATATGGAAGCAACGTGCTCTCTCGATATTGGTTGTGACTATGAGAATTTTAAAAAATTCTGTGACGAACATCCTGAAAGAGAAGTTGTAGTATATGCAAATACCAGTGCTGAAGTTAAGTCAATTGCCGATTGGGTAGTCACATCTAGTATGGCAGTATCTCTCGTTGAACACTTAACGTCTCTAGGCAAAAAATTAATATGGGCCCCTGATAAGTATCTTGGTAATTATATTCTCGAAAAAACTGGTGCTGATATGTTGTTATGGGACGGCTCTTGCATAGTGCATGAAGAATATAAAGTTAAAGAATTAAAGAATATGATAAATAAATACCCAGACTGCGATGTTCTTGTGCATCCAGAATCTCCACGAAGTATAATACAGATGGCTAATGTAGTAGGATCAACAACTAAGCTTATAGAGGCATCTAAGAGTAGTAATAAAAAATATATTATAGTAGCTACAGAAAAAGGAATTTTTTATCAAATGAAAAAATATTCTCCTGAAAAAATATTTCTAGAAGCACCTACAGAAGGCGAGGGTGCTACATGCAAGAGTTGCGGAAGATGTCCATGGATGAATTTGAATACTGCTGAAAAAATCTTAAATGTATTTGATTCAAAATCTAACGAAATATTTTTGGCTCATGATATAATGATTAAAGCTAAGACACCAATAGATAGAATGGTAAATTTCCGTTTAAATAATATTACTCATAAGGCATCTTAATATGGCGGGACACAGTAAATGGGCAAATATCCAACATAGGAAGAAAGCTCAAGATAATAAAAGAGGAAAAACTTTTACAAAGGTGATCAGAGAAATTACTGTTGCTGCTAAAATGGGTGGAACTGATGTAGGAAGTAATTCAAGGTTGAGATTGGCATTATCTAAAGCTAATGCTGCTAATGTTCCTAAAGATACTGTAAAGAGAGCCATTGATAAAGCTTCTGGTCAAAATAATGATAACTTTGAAGAAATTACTTATGAAGGTTATGGCCCAAAAGGGATTGCTGTGATAATTGAATGTTTGACAGACAATAAGAATAGAACAGTTTCTGACTTAAGACATGCTTTAACAAAACATGGAGGCAGTCTTGGGACGAATGGATCCGTATCTCATCTATTTCGTAAAGTTGGAGTAATGAAGTTACTTAATATTACTGAAGATGATTTACTTGAACATATGGATGTTGTGGAGATTGAAGATTTTGAAATGATAGATACTGACTGTATTATTTTTACAAAACCTAACGAGTTGTTTAGCACGAAAAAATATTTTGAATCTAAAACTATTGAGGTTATAGATGAAGAGATCATCATGGATGCTCTTACTACAATACAAATAAGCAAGGATGATGAAGAAAAAGTTTCAGACTTATCTAGTAAAATAGAGGAGTTAGATGATGTTCAAAATGTTTATATGAACGCAAGTCTTTCTTGATTTTTATGATAACTATATTAGGAATTGACCCTGGAACAAATATTACAGGTTTTGGATTAATTAGGTTAGAAGAAAATAAATTTAATTATATACATCATGCCATTATCAAAACCGGTTTAAAGAATAAGTATACAACTAAGCTAGCGATGATCAATGAAGCTACTAATAATATTATTGATGACTACAAACCATCTCATGTAGCTATTGAATCTGTATTTTTTAGCGTAAATGCTGGGACAGCTATCAAACTTGGACAAGCAAGAGGCGCTGCTGTTTGTGCTTGTAGCAGAGCAGGCTTGGAAGTATTTGAATATAGTCCTAGAACAGTCAAAATGGTTGTAACTACAAGTGGTGCATCTGATAAAGAACAACTTCAGAAAAAAGTAAAAAGTATTTTGAAAATTAGGCGAAAATTAGAAATAGATGCGTCTGATGCTTTGGGTGTAGCTATATGTCATGCAATGACATATATGGAAAACCCTGATAATGTTAAAAGTATTTAAACTATGAATACATTAATTATAAACGAAATCTTTTATTCCATTCAAGGGGAAAGTTTAATGTCTGGAATGCCTACTATCTTTATTAGATTAACCGGTTGTCCATTGAGATGCGAGTATTGTGATACTGCTTATGCCTTTAACGAAGGTTCTAAAAAAAAATTTGACGAAATAATCACCGAAATAGAAAAATATGATTGTAAAAATATTACAATAACTGGTGGAGAGCCATTATCTCAAAAAAATACTATCCTGTTAATGAATGATTTGCATCAGTTATCCTACAATATCTCCATTGAAACCAGTAATGCTATTTCGATAAAAAACTTGAACGATAAAACGATAATAATATTAGATATTAAAACTCCAGGCTCTAAAGAAGAGAGTAAAAATATTATAGATAATTATAAATACTTAAAATCTGATGATCAAATTAAGTTTGTTATTTGTGATTTGGATGATTACATCTGGGCAAAGGATTATATATTTAAATATAGTCTGCATAAAATATGTACCATTTTATTTTCTCCTAGTTATGGAAAAATGGATATAAAGCTTCTTGCTGAAAGCATGTTAAAAGATAATATCCCAGCTAGATTACAAACTCAGTTACACAAAGTTATATGGAGTGATGAACGTGGGAGATAATAAAAAAGCGCTGGTCCTTTTTTCTGGTGGTTTGGATTCTACGACAGTATTAGCTATTGCAAAATCAAAAGGTTATAAAATAACAGCTCTTACGATCAATTATAAGCAGAGACATGATTATGAGATTTTAGCTAGTAAGAATATTATTGCCAGTCATTCTGATATCAATCATATAATATTTGATATAGATTTAACTCGTATAGGTGGATCAGCATTAACTGATTCAAGTCTCGATGTCCCAAAGGAAGAGTCTTCCGGTATACCAATCACATATGTGCCAGCTAGAAATACAATATTCTTATCGATAGCAGCATCTTATGCTGAAAAATTAAAAATTAGAGAAATATATATAGGAGTCAATGCAATAGATTATTCTGGTTATCCTGACTGTAGACCTGAGTTTATAGCTTCTTTTCAAGAAATGATAAATCTTGGAACAAAATCTGGATCTGAGGGTTCATCATTCGAAGTAATAACTCCTTTAATCAACATGACCAAGGCGGAAATAATTAAAACGGGTTTAAAGTTAGGAGTTGATTATTCCCATACAGTTTCTTGCTATTCATTATCTGACAATGGAGAGGCATGCGGTAACTGTGATTCATGTAAATTTAGAAAAAAAGGTTTTATGGATGCAAGTGTTGATGATCCAACAATTTATCAAAAATAATTAAAAAATATAATGCTAATATTACTCTTTGCTAATATAATTATAAAAAATCAAAATTGAATATATAGGTATACATGGAGATCTCAGTTATATTATTAACATATACGTCAATACTTGGCTTTATCCTTGGCTTCGTCGTATGTAAAACTAATTTTTGCACGATGGGAGCTGTCTCAGACTGGGTAAACATTGGAGACCTATCACGTTTTAAATCATGGATGCTCGCTTCAGCTATAGCCATTATTGGAGTCACAGTCTTTGAGTTTATGTCATATATAGACTTAAATGATTCAAGAATACCTTACAGAAACTCCGTCTTTCTATGGCCTAGATACATTATAGGTGGGGTTATGTTTGGGGTTGGAATGACGTATGCAAGTGGCTGTGGTAACAAAGTTTTAATTAGGGTTGGTGGAGGCAATTTAAAATCAATAGTAGTTCTATTAGTGGCTGGTCTTATGGCCTACATAATGACTAGAACAGATTTTTATGGCGTTATTTTTCATAGCTGGATGAACCCAATTAGTCCTGATTTAGCTGTATTAGGCATAGATGATCAGTCTTTGCCTACCATCATATCATTTATAACATCTTCATCAAATACAGCGTATTACAAGCTTATAATAGGGTTATTAACTGGATTAGCTATCCTTTATTATATTTTTAGGTCCGGAACTTTCGTAAAAAATATGGACAATGTCGTAGGTGGTTTCATTGTAGGCAGTGTTGTAGCTCTTGCATGGTATCTAACAGGATCATCTTTAGGTGAAGAATGGATCGAAACTAATAACTTTCTTGACAGCCCATTACCAGGAGTTGGGGTTCAATCATTCACATTCATAAACCCAATGGGAGAGAGCATTATATATTTAAGTCAATCTGCAAATATGTATTATCTGACATTTGGTGTTACTGCTTTACTCTCTGTAATCCTGGGCTCTTTCGTTTACTCCATCATGTCTAAAAATTTTAGAATAGAGTGGTTTCAGTCAAAAGAAGACCTTAAAAGACATATCATAGGAGCGGTTTTAATAGGAATAGGTGGAGTATTATCGTTGGGTTGTACAATTGGTCAGGGAGTATCAGGTGTTTCTACACTCGCACTAGGATCATTTGTAACTCTAATATCAATAGTTATTGGTGCATCTATAGCAATGAAAATAGAATATTATAATGCAGTCTATGAAGATTGTAGTTTTTTTGATAGTCTAAGGTCTTCATTAGCAGATTTGAAGTTAATACCAAATAAGTTCAGAGCACTTGAAAAGATATAATGGGGCGTTAGCTCAGTTGGTAGAGCAGTGGCCTTTTAAGCCATTTGTCACTGGTTCGAATCCAGTACGCCCTATATAATCAAGTTATGAAAAAATTTTTGCCTATATTTTTAGTATTATTTTCTACTTATAGTTTATCGGGCCCATTAGAACTTAAGCATAAATCAATATCACTTAATGGAATTTATTCTTCTATACCAGAAAAATCTAAATCAATAGCTTTAATTCTCCATGGTACTCGTGGACATCAAAATTTAGAAATTATAACCATGCTGAGAGATTCTCTCTTGGAAAATGGTGTTGATAGTCTCACTATCAATTTGAGTTATGGAATAAATAATCGAACTAATGACTTTCTATCGTGTGATATAGAACATAAACATAAGCAGTCAAATTCTCAAGATGAGATCAAGCTTTGGTATGAATATATAAAAAAAATAGGTTATGAGAAAATATATCTTATTGGTCATTCTAGGGGTGGTTTAGATATAATTAATTTTCATGAAAGCTTGGATTCTAAAAATCAAAATTCAATTAATTCAATATTTCTATTAGCTCCTATTTCCGAGACATGGGAATCATTGTTGGATAGGTATAAAAAAAAATATAATATTGATATCTGGGATTTAGTTAAATCGAAAACTGAGAAATTGAAAATTAGTTTTCTAGGTTGTGAAGATGCAACTGTTTATCGTGATACGTTCTTAGATTATTATTTAGTAGGTGGTGACGCCTATTTTTTTGCTAGTGATGCTACAAGATTCGCTGATCATGGATTAAATTTACATCTTGCTAATACTTCGGGTAAAGTACATGTGATAACTGCTTCCGAGGATACTATCACGCCTAATACTCATAAAATAGTTAAAGATATTGCAGCTAGAAAAACAAATATAGAGCTATATCAAGTTGAGGGATCAGACCATTTTTTCAGAGATTTCTACTTTGATGATTTGATGGAAATAGTAATGGATGGTACTAACTAAATAGTTTTTACTCTATCGTAAAAGGCTGTTCTTCGGGTGACCTTGTAGTAGAGTCAATATTTATGCTGCTATTTATAGTGGTACCAGTCTTTGGCCCAACTGTCACTTCTGAAGAAGAATTGTCAAATACTTTTCGGTTGACTTTAATTGTTGCAAATCTATCTTCTTTGTCGAAATTCATCAAGACGAAGCCGCTTCTAACAATAGCAATTTCTGACCAACCATCATCTCGCATGCTGACTCTATAAAACTCAACAACTTCATCCGCGGAAACTTCATGGAGTAGGTATAATACACCAGTGAAACGCTCACCTTCGCCAAAAATGATTGTTTTGTCAGTAATATATTTTGAGTTTTCAGGGATAGGAATAGATATCTGTAACCTTTTGCTTACGCTAATTTCTTTGATTTCTGATGCTTCTTCATCACCTTGTCCCGGTATAATGCTGTTCATTGCAGCACAAGAAGCAAATAATAAAGGCGCAAATATAGTTATGAATAGTTTTGATACAGTTGATTTATTTACCATATTTTAATTATACCTATTTTCTGCTTCCTGGACCATTTATTTCTAATCCATTACTCATATAGCTGATAAAATACTCTAAATTTCTATATTCTTCATTTTGTGCTTTAAAAGGTTTAGCTCTAACTCTATTTAAACAGCCAGCAAATCTTTCATGTAATGTTACTAAACGTCCAGCTCCGGATCTATAAGCTGGAAAATGTGTAGTATGTCCTATTCCCGGACTGGGAATGTCAGCCCTTAACTTGGTACCAGTCTGATAGACATGACAATCTGCGCAAGAGAAGTTTAATTGACCAACTTTAGTAAAATAAAGTTTCTTGCCAGCTTCATAGGCATCAAGTGCTTCCTGGCTATTGGGTATTTTAACATCAAACTTTTTACCCCTTGAAGTATAAGCCATATAAGCTGATATATCAGCCATAGGCCCACCTTTATAATAACTTAGAGGTTTTTCTCCATTTGCTTTTCTGCAATTATTAATTGCTAGTTCTAATGTCACAACTTTTCCTGAATCGTTGTCAAAGTATGGATAATTTTGCCTGATTGCAATACCTGAGTTTTCAAAACAACTTGCGTATGTGTTTCCATTTTTAAATGGTTCATTAAACAAGGCCTCCCCATCTTCAATATTAATTTCATAAGGAGGAAAGTCCTCTATTGATTCCCACTGCTCTCTGGATGAGGCATCTATCGAGTAGACACCATTTTTATAATCACTGAATTCAGTATTAGGAAATCTATTTTCAAAATAATCTCTAAACAACTGTTGATCTTCTTCTGGAGAAGCAAATGCAGTAATATTAACAAATAGAAATATTAGTAAAAAATTCTTCATTTGATACTACTTAACCTTGCCTTCTTTAGAATCTTTATTACCCTGATTATCTTCCCAGGTAAGTTCAACCGTATCACCTTTAGATCCCATATAAGCAAATGTTACATAAGGATTTTTTGAAACAGCTGGACCCCAATTTATAGTGATAACTTCACTACCATTAGCTTTACCAATTACTTGTTGTATGAAATGAGCTGGAATTTTCTCTCCAGTTTTACCATTTTTTCTTTGACCTGTTTCCATGGGATGCTTGATGATTGCCTTGACAGTCACTATACCTTTGCTTTCTTTTGCTCTTACTTTAATTGTACTCATAATTATTTAGCCTCCACATCCGCCAATTGTTACTTTCACTTCTTTTGAAGCAGTATATATCTTACCATTGCTCTTTACAGCTGCCATTACTGTTGAGGTCTTGCCCATCTTGATTCTTGTTCCAACAACTGGTATTGATTTAGGACTTAAATGATAGCCACTGGATAACGGTTGAGGATTATTTTCAACAAATATCATTATAGACTCAACATTTTTTAGTTTAGTTTTTACATTAAGAGGAACAATTGCTCCATTTTCAGCAATGTCTGGTGCCTTGAGAGTTACTTCTGAGCTTTCAGTTAGATTATTATGCCCATATACACTGTTTATAGAGTCACTTAATTCTGTAATATCAAAAGAAGCTTTTGGCCATGCTGCATATAACCTTTTGGGTTTAATCATTAAGCCAGCAAATGTTGTTATCGTTGCTGCAGTCATAAAGGAATTCTTTAAAAAATTTCTTCTATTCATAATTTACCTCAAAGAGTATACAAGTACTCTATTATCTTGTTAATTTCAGTTTTAGTTATAGCACCATGCTTTCCAAATGGAGGCATAAATGAATTTGGGTTAGTTTCAGTTGGATCCCAAATTTGATTAAATAAGACTTCCCTGTCAGGAAATCTTGCCTTCATTGCTATCAATGGAGGACCATTATTACCAGCTAGCTCACCATCATCTATCATATGACAGGCTAAGCAATTACCTTTTTTTCTATCAAAAGCTAATTTTTTACCTTCCTCTATATCTCCAGAGTAAGCATTGCTCTCAAGAAATAATGTGAGTACCAAGGTAGCAGCTATAATATATATATTTTTCATAATTCTCTAAGTACATTATGGTACCAATCTACTCGTACATTATAGTACCGATCTATCCATAAAAAAACTACTTTAATTACAAGTTTTTTCACCAAATATTGGCTCTAGTGGCCTAGGATTACTACAAATAATATTCAGTTTTTTAGCTTCAAGTATTCTTTTTTGTTCAATATTTATAGTATTAGATCTGATCGTGTTATCTAGCACCTCTAATGACATATTCACATCATCTAAGAGTTGATAGTAATTTGCTCTTGATATAGCAGCTTTAAAATCGCTATTCTTCAACATATAAAGTTTTGAAGATATTCTAAGATAATTAGGGTTTAAGTTATAGTGTAACTTTAGAGGTTCTAGAAGCCTCTCAGCATAATTTAAATTTAAGTTATTCTCAATTAATATCTCAGCAATCGCAAAAGATATGACACTATTTAGCGGATAAATATTTTTTACTTTATTTAAAACATTTAAAGCCTCATCTATTCTATCTAGACCGATCAATATATTTGCATATGCAATTGATATATATAGATTATTTGAATTTAATTTATAGATTGGTAATATCGTATCATATGCATTTTTGTAATCAGATCTTTTATAGTATAGAAGAGCTAATTTATGAAGACTATACTTGTCACTATTAGTAAGTAACTTTATATTTTTACTTATGTCACTAATTAGGGATACATGAAGAATATTTTTAACATAAATGTAATCATCTGTACTATTCTTCATGGGCTTGATTTGTACGGATGATCTATTCTGTATATTGGCAATTCGGTTTTCATACATTGGGTGAGTTGATAAATACTCTAAATTCCTTGATATTTCCCCTGTGGAATTTTCCATTTTGTCAAAAAAACTTGCCATCTCTGATAAATCATAATTTGACTTGTACATTATTTCTACACCATAGTCATCGGCTTCTATTTCGTTTGACCTAATTAAATTAACATTTCTTTGTGCAGATAAACCGATACCTGCTTTCAGAGCAGCCATAGATGCTTGAGCATTACCTGCAAAAATACCAGCAATTATGCCAACCCACATTGGTATGTTACTCATGCTTGCATTCGCAATCATTTCTGCTGAATGCCTTAGTTTAATATGCGCAATCTCATGAGCCACTACGCCGGCCAACTGAGCTTCGTTTTCACTTAGAAGTATTAATCCTATGTTTAATCCTATATAGCCACCTGGAACCGCAAAAGCATTTATTTGATCTGATTGCACCACAAAAAATTGATATTTCCTTGTTATGTCCATGGTGCTTCTTGATAAGCTGTTACCTAAATAGTTAATATACGAGATTACCAGAGGATCATTGTTGATATAGCCATATTTCTGTAGTCTACGATATGTTGATATACCTATTATATCCTCTTGTTTAAGAGGGAGGCTCTGACTATATGGGTCGCCTAACTCGGGTATTTGATCTGTACTATGTGTAGGCGAGATAATTAAGCAAATCAATCCTATTGACAATAAAAAAGAGGTTGTATATTTTTTTATAATAACTAACATAGTCAATAGAACATTAATAAATTAGCATATGCTAATAAATGTTCATTTAACTATTATAACCTAAAGGTAAGTACATGTCAGATTTTGATAAAGAGTTGGATACTAGCGGACTAAACTGTCCCTTGCCCATAATAAAAGCCAAGAAAGAAATCAATACAATGGATGCTGGGCAAATTTTAAAAATAATATCGACGGACCCTGGTGCAGTGAAAGATTTTGAATCATTTGCTAATCAAACAGGAAATGAGTTATTAAACACGGAAGAAAAAGATAACAAATTTTATTTTCTATTAAAAAAGAATTAGAGTTTTGTTTTATATTAATAAACTGTTGTTAATCACTGGTTTAGCAACAGTATTATTATTAGTAATAACTTATTATTTATTTTTTGAAATAACTAATCCAGAAGCAAATAACCTTGACTCCCATTATGATGCGATTGTTATATTATCCGGAAATCCAGAAAGAGCAGTAGCAGGCAGTAAATTATTTTTTGATAAAGATGCTGACTTTATATATCTAAGTAAGGAAAATAAAAAAATTAAAAATTATATTGATCCCTCTAATGAGAAGAGGGTGTACGAGACATACATAAATATCCTCTTAAAAAATAATATCTCAAGAGGAAACATTATTTTATTTGGTACTAATAACAAAAGCACTTATGATGAAGCAAAAAATTTTAGTAATATTAATTTATCCGGTATAAATAAAGTATTGATTGTTACCAATAAGTTTCACATTCATAGAGCTAAAATGATATTTAATGAGTTCAAACAATCTGTTGAGATAGATTTTTTTTATGTCAATGATACTGATAACTGGAGTAGGGACAAGCAGAGTATAATGATGATTCTCTCAGAAATTATGAAATGTTTCTTGTTTTATATATTTGATAATTTTGATGGTTACTTGTCACACCGATAATTACTATATATTAATGAAAACTATCAATAAATAATGATGATTGGCTAAAAAAGATGTATTATAGACTGGTTATAAAATAAGGGAAATTATGAAACTAAGTGGATCACAAATAATCATAGAATGCCTGAAGAAAGAAGGTGTAGAGTTTATTTTTGGATATCCAGGTGGTGCAGTCCTACATATATATGATGCATTGTTTGGTGATAAGAAAATTAAACATGTCTTGACAAGGCATGAACAGGGCGCAACTCATGCGGCAGATGGATATGCTAGAGCATGCGGAAAACCCGGTGTTGTTTTGGTAACATCAGGCCCAGGTATAACCAATTGTGTTACTGGGCTGGCTACTGCTCACATGGACTCTGTTCCTATGATTATAATTTCGGGTCAAGTTTCGAGAGAATATGTTGGCAGTGATGCGTTTCAGGAAGCAGATGCAACAGGGATAACAAGACCTGTTACAAAACATAATTTTTTAGTGGATAGTAGAGAATCTATAGCTGAAGTTTTCAAGAAAGCTTTTATTATTGCAACAACAGGACGTCCTGGTCCTGTACTTATAGATATCCCTAAAGATTTAACTGACCCTAAGACTAAAATAAATTTTGAATATCCAAAAAAAGTTAAATTAAGGTCTTACAAGGCACCTATATCAGAAAGTAAATTAAAAATTGAAGAAGCAGCTAAATTATTAGTTTCTGCAAAGAAACCTATGGTCTATTCAGGTGGCGGAGTTATTTTGGGTAATGCCCATAAAGAATTAACTACTCTTGTTAAAACTCTTGGCTATCCTGTAACAAATACATTGATGGGGCTCGGTGGTTATCCTGCAACAGATAATCAATTCTTAGGTATGCTTGGAATGCATGGTACTTATGAGGCAAACATGGCAATGCATGATTGTGATATATTATTTGCAGTTGGAGCTAGATTTGATGATAGGGTTACAGGGGACACATCAAAGTTTTGTCCATCAGCAAAAATTATACATATTGATGTAGATCCCTCTTCTATATCTAAAATTATAGAAGTAGATTTATCTTTAGTCGGCGAAACATCAAATATATTAAAAGATTTAAATAAAGCTGTGAAACCTCATCTGAAGAAGATCAATAAATCAGCTCTTAAGAAGTGGTGGACTCAGATTGATAAATGGAGAACAAAAAAATGTTTATCCTATAAAAAATCTAATAAAATCATTAAACCCCAATCTGTGATAGAAACTTTGTATGATATTACTAAAGGTAATTCGTATGTAACTTCTGATGTTGGGCAGCATCAAATGTGGGCTGCACAATATTATAAATTTGATAAACCCAACAGATGGATTAATTCTGGGGGTCTTGGGACAATGGGGTTTGGGCTTCCTTCTGCAATGGGTGTGCAATTAGCTTATCCAAAATCTGAAGTTATCTGCGTGACTGGCGAAGCTAGCATATTAATGTGTATACAAGAATTAGCAACTTGTCTGCAATATAGACTACCAATAAAAATCATAAACCTTAATAATAGATATATGGGAATGGTTAGGCAGTGGCAAGAATTTTTTTATGAAGGCAGGTACGCAATGTCTTATATGGAAGCTATACCTGATTTTGCACAGTTAGCCTCTAGTTTTGGTCATGTTGGAATGAAGATTGAAAAACCATCAGAATTAAAGACTAAGCTACAAGAAGCTATGGATTTAAAAGATAGATTAGTTTTTGTAGATGTCATTACCGACCAGGAAGAAAATGTTTATCCAATGATTAAAAGTGGCCAGGCTCATAATGAGATGCATTTGTCACCCACAGGTAAAGATACGGAGCTTGCATAAGTTATGGATGAGAAAAGACATATAATATCTCTGTTAGTTGAAAATGAGTTTGGTTCTTTATCAAGAATAGCAGGATTATTTTCTGCTAGAGGGTATAATATTCATTGCTTGAATGTAGCACCTACTAATGATGTATCTATTTCAAGAATGACTCTCGTAACTTTTTGCAATGATCAAAAAATCAAACAATTAGCTAAGCAGTTAGATAAGTTGGTTGATGTTGTAAATGTCAAAGACTTGACTGAAGAGACACACATAGAAAGAGAAATGTTACTTCTCAAGCTAAAATGTAACAAGAATCAGAGAGATGAAGTAAAAAGACTAGTAGATATCTTTAGGGCACGAATTATAGATGTAACAGATACAACTTATACTATTGAGCTGACAGGTGTAACTGAAAAAATTCTGGCTTTTATTGAGTCAATGGGAAAAATTAAAATAATTGAGATGGTTCGTTCTGGTACATTAGGTATAAGCAGAGGTATTGATAGTTTAGAAAATATTAAGTGAGGAATAAGATGAAAGTATATTATGATAAAGACGCAAACCTAGATAACATTAAAAGCCTTAATGTGACAATAATTGGATATGGTTCACAGGGTCATGCCCATGCTCTTAACCTTAAGGACTCTGGTGTAAAAGTCACAATTGGACTCAGAGAAGGTTCGACAAATGCAGTAAGAGCGAAAAATGAGGGGTTGGAAGTATTAACTGTAGAAAATGCTGTCTCTAAAGCTGATATTGTAATGATTCTTGCGCCAGATGAATATCAGGGAGATATTTTCAAAGAATCTATAGAGCCAAATTTAAAAGAGAGTGCAATGTTAGCCTTTGCTCATGGTTTTAATATACATTATGGGCAAATTAAACCTAATGATAAGAATGATGTATTCATGGTAGCTCCAAAAAGCCCTGGTCACTTAGTTAGATCAACTTTTCTCGCTGGAAAAGGAGTGCCCACTTTAATTGCAATCCATAATAATAATTCCGGAAAAGCAAAAGATGTCGCTTTGGCATATGCATCTGCAATAGGCGGTGGCAGAGCAGGAATAATTGAAACAGATTTCAAGGAAGAGACTGAAACTGATTTATTTGGCGAACAGGCTGTTCTTTGTGGTGGCGTTACCGCATTAGTTAAAGCTGGCTTTGAAACATTAACTGAGGCTGGCTATGCGCCTGAAATGGCATATTTTGAATGCCTTAATGAATTAAAACTAATTGTAGATTTAATGTATGAAGGTGGAATGACAGAAATGAGATATTCTATATCTAATACTGCAGAGTATGGTGATTTAACAAAAGGTCCTATAATAATAGATGAACATGTAAAAGATAATATGAAACTAGTGCTTGCCGATGTACAAAATGGTAAATTTGCTAATGACTTTGTAAAAGAAGTTAAAAGTGGGTCAAAAGAGTTTAATAGACTAAGACAAGAAGGATCAGAACATTTGATTGAAGAAACTGGTAAAAAATTACGTAGTATGATGTCATGGATGGGAGACAGTAAGCTCGTAGATGAAAAAATGAAATAATGATTGATGAAAAAAAGAAGAGATCGCGAGGCGTATTTCTTCTTCCAAACTTAATTACCACCTCTGCTTTGTTTAGCGGGTTCTACGCAATTGTATCCTCAATAAATGGTGATTTTATTATTGCATCGTTAGCTATACTTATTGCGATGGTACTCGATGGCTTAGATGGAAGAATTGCTAGGCTAACAAATACTCAAACAGCGTTTGGGGAAAATTACGATAGTTTATCAGATATGATTTGTTTCGGATTAGCGCCTGCAATAATGCTGTATACATGGGCGACTGCAAATTTATTTTTAAGTCCGGGCTCTTCTAAAATCGTATTAATATGCTGCTTTATCTATGTAGCATCTGCAGCTATTAGGTTAGCAAGATTCAACTCAAAAATACAAACTCAAGATAAAAAGTATTTCATAGGATTAGCAAGCCCTGCGTCCTCAGCAGTTATCATTACATATGTTTGGATAGTAGAGTCGATGCTAGCATCTCCGAGTTTGGGAGCTCATTATGTATGGGTGGGGTTATTTATTTTACCAATTCTATCATTTTTTATGATTAGCAATATGACTTACTATAGTTTCAAAGATTTTAATATTCGCCATAAAGTACCTCACATTACTTTATTTGTAATCGCATTAATAATTTCTTTCATATCTTTTGATCCACCACTGGTATTATTCTCCTTTTTCTTGCTATATGCGGTATCAGGTCCGAGCATGTATCTGATAAGAATAGTTAAGAAGAAAAAGTCATTATCTCAAGAGAAAAACTCTACAAAGCTTTAATATTCCTTGCATATTTACATATTTGATATAGAGTTTGAACTATGATTAAATCTATTTCCAAAATTAATCACTCTCTTATAATTGGCTTATTAAAACTGCCGTTATAGTTTTAATTTAATTTAGTTTAGTTTACTTTACTTAACTTAACTTTACCTAAATAGTATGAATGATAAAAATTTAATAATTTTTGATACAACCCTAAGAGATGGCGAGCAAAGTCCTGGAGCATCTATGGATATAGATGAAAAAATGCAAATTGCTATAGCTCTAGAAGAATTAAATGTTGATATTATTGAAGCTGGTTTCCCTATAGCTAGTATAGGTGATTTCAAGGCTGTACAGGAAATATCCAAAGTAGTTACTAATTCAGGTATCTGCGCTCTTGCAAGAGCTTTAGATAAAGATATCTCAACTGCTGCAGAGTCATTAAAGGATGCTAAGTCACCTAGAATCCATACATTCATTGCAACATCTCCCATACACATGGAGAAAAAATTAAAAATGTCACCTAATAAGGTATTAACTTCTGCTGTTACAGCAATAGAATTAGCAAAAACTTTCACTAACGATGTAGAGTTCTCTCCGGAAGATGCAGGAAGATCTGAGTTAAAATTTTTATGCGAAGTTATAGAAGCAGCTATAGATGCTGGAGCTAAAACTATTAATATACCTGATACAGTGGGATATAATTTGCCTCATCAGTTTGGTGATTTGATTAAAAATATTATTTCAAGTGTATCGAATTCTGATAAAGCAATCTTCTCAGTGCATTGTCATAATGATTTAGGACTTGCTGTAGGTAATTCATTGTCCGCAGTGATGAATGGAGCGAGGCAAGTAGAATGTACAATTAACGGATTAGGCGAAAGAGCTGGTAATGCTGCTCTTGAAGAGATTGTTATGACAGTTAGAACAAGACAAGATGTTTTTAAATGTAATACTAAAATAGATTCAAAAAAAATACTAAAATGCTCTAGGCTCGTGTCATCCATAACAGGATTCCCTGTGCAACCAAACAAAGCAATTGTTGGTAAGAATGCATTTGCTCATGAATCTGGTATTCATCAAGATGGAATAATTAAGTCTCGTGAGACCTATGAAATTATGAGAGCTGAAGATATAGGCTTAGTCAGTAATTCTTTGGTACTAGGTAAACATTCCGGAAGAAATGCATTTAAGCAAAAATTAATTGATTTAAATATTATGCCTAAAGGAAATTCAGATTTTGACAACTTATTTTATAAGTTTAAAGACTTAGCTGATAAAAAACATGAGATTTTTGATGAAGACCTTATCAATCTATCATCTAATGTAAAAGTTTCGGCAAATTTAATTAATTTTAAGTATATGAATGTTATTACTGAGACAAATAAGAAGCCACATGCTCATATTAAACTTGAGATTGATGGAGTACTCGAGGAAGCTGAGTCAACTGGAGATGGTGCAGTTGATGCAGCTTATAATGCAATCGAGAGTATTATTAAGAGTGATTGTAAATTAACACTTTATTCAGTAAATAATATTACTTCAGGTACAGATGCGCAGGGTGAAGTTACAGTTCGTATAACAAAAAATAATAGTGTATTTAATGGACACGGCGCTGATACTGACATTGTAAAAGCTTCAGTTTTAGCATTATTAAATGCATTGAATAAGTTCAAAGAGAATCCTGAGACAAATTCTTCTAAAAAAAGAGGAATTTAATGAAAAGTATGATTGACAAATATTTCCCAGAAATGGAAATTGATGTTTCTTGGTATTCAAAAAAAAGAACGATTGGATACAGCTCAGGTCATACAGATCTTAATAGCCTTGATCAGCTTGTTAAAGATTGTCAAAAATGTGATTTGTATAAAACGAGAAAAAATACAGTATTTGGTGACGGTGATAAAAACTCAGATGTTATGATTATTGGAGAAGCCCCTGGCAGAGAAGAGGATGAGGCTGGAAAACCTTTTATTGGTAGAGCAGGTAAGCTTTTAAATGAATTTCTAAAATCTATAGGATTGAATAGAGAGTCGGTATATATTGTGAATACCGTTAAATGTAGACCTCCAGAGAATAGAGATCCTGAGATATCAGAAATCAATGCTTGCTCAGATTACCTGGATCAACAAATTAGTATTATTGAACCTAAAGTATTAGTATTACTTGGTAAAATTGCTGCGAATAGATTTCTTAATGAAGACAAGCCTATGTCTGATCTTAGACTTAAAAAATTTTTTGTTGAGAAATATGATATCCCAGCAATAGTTTTTTATCATCCTGCTTATATTCTTAGAAGCCCTTCCCAAAAGAAGAGAGTTTGGGATGATTTGCAATTTCTTCATGGAATACTTAGTCCTCATGGCAGCTAAATTATCTCAATTTATAGAATATAGGGATATTGGAATGATAGATCTCGATAATATTTATGATCTGGAATCACAGTCATATGATTTTCCATGGACACGTAATATCTTAAAAGACTGCATTATGAATAAATATGATTCCTATGTTGCAATATATAATAATATTATTGTTGGATACATTATCTCCAAGGTAACTTCTTATGAGTCACATGTTTTGAATTTGACTGTTAATGAAAAGTACCGAAACAATGGTATCGGTTCGGAATTATTAGAAATGGTTATTCATAAATGTAAAATTTTACAATCTGATACTCTTTTATTAGAAACACGTTTAACAAATAAATCTGCCATGTCATTGTATGAGAAATATGGATTTAGAAAAATAGGATTAAGGAAGGACTATTATAAAACTCTTTTAGGTAAAGAAGACGCTATTGTTTATAGAAAATTATTAAGTTAAAGCTCTTCCGGGGTCACAGCCTTAATTGATAAGGCATGAACTTCAGTCTTCATTAATTTATCCAATTTTCCATATATTAATTTATGCCTATTTATCATGCTTTGCCCATTAAATACTTCAGAAACAATATATAGTTTGAAATGTCCTCCTGATTTTGCACCTGCATGCCCTACATGTAAATGACCTTCATCTATAATATCCATTTTTATTGGATCAAGACACTTAAGGCCGTCTTGAATTAACTTAATTCTTTTTTCACTCATAGTATGATTATAGAATAAATTTCATTTTTTTATATAACAAATGAGAGTTTTCTATCTTTATGCTAGAATATAACACAATATATTTGGATTATAATATGAATGATAAAGTCATTTTCTCTGGTGTACAGCCATCAGGTGAAATACATATAGGTAACTATTTAGGAGCCATATCACAATTTGTTGACTATCAGACTGACTATAAAAGTATTTTTTCTATTGTAGATCTTCATGCAATAACTGTTTGGCAGGACTCTGAAGCATTAAGAAATAGTACCAGGGAAGTTTTGGCAATATTTTTAGCATCAGGTCTTGATGAATCCAAAAATATTATTTTTAATCAATCTCAGGTCCCAGAGCATACTCAATTATCCTGGATTCTTAGCTGTACCGCAAAGGTTGGATGGCTGAATAGAATGACTCAGTTTAAAGACAAGGCAGGAAAGAATAAAGAGAATGCATCTGTTGGCTTATACACATATCCAATATTGATGGCAGCTGATATCTTACTATATTCAGCCTCACATGTTCCTGTTGGTGATGACCAAAAGCAACATTTGGAACTAGCACGAGACATAGCTCATAAATTTAATACAGACTATAGTGAGAACATCTTTGTTATGCCTGAACCGCTCATGAATAAATCAACGACTAGAATAATGAGTTTAAGAGATGGGTCAAATAAAATGAGTAAGTCTGATATTTCTGAGTATTCAAGAATACTAATGACAGACTCAAATGATAAAATTGCATTAAAGATTAAAAAAGCCAAGACAGATCCTTTGAAAATGCCGAATACTTTAAAAGAATCTGAATCAAGACTTGAAGTCAATAATCTACTAAATATTTATAGTGCTTGCGCACTTATGAAGAAGGAAGAGGTCATATCAAAATATGCTTCTAAGGAAATATCTTTATTTAAAAACGATCTAACTGAAGTTATAATAAATAAAGTAGAACCAATTTCTATAAAAACAAAGCAGTTGTTAACAGATAAAGTACATTTAGATAATATTTTAAGCATGGGAGCAACTAAGGCTAAAGAAATTTCCTGCAAAACTATTGCGAAAGTTTATGATAAAATTGGCATGATTAATAAATGAATATATCTAATGTAAATAATAATGACGTAAGTATTATATTTAATGGTAAAAAAATTACAGATATACCTGAAGATCTTTTTATACCACCAGAGGCATTAAGAGTTATTATAGAACAATTTGAGGGACCGCTTGATCTTTTGTTATATCTCATAAAGAAACAAAATATTGATGTAGTAGATATACCAATATTACCGATAACAAATCAGTATGTAGAATATATTAACATGATGCAACAAATGCAATTTGAGCTTGCTTCGGATTATTTAGTGATGGCTTCAACTCTTGCAGAAATTAAATCTAGAATGCTTGTGCCAAATGAAGTAGAGGATGATGAAGAGGAGGATCCGCGAGCAAACTTAATTAAAAGATTAATGGAATATCAAAAATATAAAGATCTTTCTGAGCAGCTAGATGAAATACCAAGGCTAAACAGGGATACATTTATTGTTTCAAAAATATTTACTAATATTGAAAAAAAAGAATATTTACCGTCAATTGATTTACAGGAATTAGAAAATGCATTCCAAGAGGTTCTCAAAAGAGCTGAAATATTTGCTTCACATGAGATTCAGACAGAAACATTATCTGTAAGAGAGAGAATGTCGTTAATATTAGACATCATTAATAAAAATGGAACAATTAAATTTATAGATTGTTTCACTTATGAGGAGGGCAGAATGGGTGTCATAGTAACTTTTTTAGCAATTTTAGAATTATCTAAAGAAAGTTTAATAGATATAGTCCAGAATCAAGATTATTCTATGATTTACCTGCAGTCACTTAAGTCATGAGTTATTCTAAGCCATTAAATCTTATCATAGAAGGTGCTCTTTTAGCATCTGAACATCCTCTTTCACTTCAAGACATTGCTAATTTATTTGATAATGACAAACCATCGAAAAATGAAATACAAAAGGCTATTGATATGCTAAATAGCAACTATGCTAATCATTCGTTTGAGATAGTAAATGTTGCAAGTGGTTTCAGAATGCAGGTGAAGAAAGGATATGATGATTGGATATCAAAGTTAAATAAACAATCCTCTACTAGATACTCTAAAGCTTTCTTGGAAACTTTAGTTATAATAGCTTACAAACAACCTGTAACTAGAGGTGATATAGAAGAAATAAGAGGGGTTTCCGTAAATCCTCAAATCATAAGAAATATGATTGAGTTTGAATGGATAAAAGTTGTTGGCCATAAAGAAACTCCAGGTAAACCAGAATTATTGGCAACAACTAAAAAATTTCTAGATTATTTTAATTTAAAGTCATTGAGTGACTTGCCGCCACCTGCAGATCTAGAAATATCATAACTATTCTTTGAGCCTTGGCATCAACATTACTAAATTACATGGTTTGGTATTGCTGTTTAACTGATATTGTATTATTTCTTTCCATGCAGTAGAACAAGCATCAACTGAACCTGGCAATACAAAAATAAACTTAGAGTTTGCAACGCCAGCTAATGCTCTTGACTGCAAGCAAGATGTTTTTATCTTTTGATAAGATATCGCTCTAAATAATTCTCCAAAGCCCTCAATTTCTTTATCCAATAATACTTTAACCGCTTCAGGTGTCCCATCTCTTCCAGTTATACCTGTTCCTCCGCTTGTAATTATCGCATCAACTTCATCATCCACTAAATATTGCGATATATTATGTCTAATTAGATATATATCGTCAGGAACAATAATGATGTTGCTTATATTATGTCCTGACTCAGTAATATATTGTTTTAATAATTTACCAGATTTATCAGTAGTAGTTGTTCTAGTATCTGATACGATTATAATTATTATATTTAATTTCTTCATTTATTTAATAAATATTATTTACTACAATATAATCAATAATTAATAAAATGTATAGAGTACAAAAAATATTATCAATGATGGGAGTGCTTTCACGAAGAGAATGTGAGAAGAATATTACTTTGGGTTTAGTAAAAGTGAACGATGTTATCGCAACACTGGGCACAAAGGTAATAATTGGAGATTCAATTTCATTTAATGATCGTCGTTATATTGTTTCTCATAATCTATTTAACTCAAAATTTGAAATGTTAGTTTATCACAAACCTTGTGGTGAAATTGTCACTCTCAAAGACAATGCTAATAGAAAAACTGTATTTGAAAGCTTGCCTAGCGTAAGTGGGAAATGGATTAATATAGGAAGACTTGATCTAGATACCTCTGGCTTGTTGCTTTTTACGAATAATGGAGATATTGCAAATAAAATGATGCATCCATCCTCAAATATTTCACGAACTTATGAAGTTTTACTCAAAGGATCATTTACAGATATTAAAAAAAATAAATGTCTAAATGGATTAGACATAGGAATGTCTGAAACTGGAAAATTTGATTCAGTTGAAAAATGTAATACCACTGCTAACAAATATATCATCACTTTAAAAACTGGTAAAAACAGAGAAGTTAGAAGAGTATTTCTTACCGTTAATTGTACTGTCATAAATTTGAAGCGGATTCAATACGATAATATTAAGCTAGATAATTTGATAGTAGGTGAGCATAGGTACTTGAATGAGGAAGAGATAAAGTCTCTAAGCATGTACCTTGAAAAGTAAATTCTTATTTTTTTAAAATCATGATAGATGCACCGAGTCCACCATAATTTTTGTTAGCAGAACAAGCCGCTAAAATATGTATTGAACTAATTATGAATTTTTCAACTAATCTCTTTAATGGAGCTTGGTTATCTTTGTTATTTAGACCTTTGCCATGTATTACGAGTAAGTATTTAGCATTATTATAGTAATTCTCTTTTATAAAGCTATTTAACTCTAATTCAGCCTTATTTGCTGTTAAACCATGTAGATCTAATATTTCTGAGAATTTAAATTTATATTTTAAATTCTTAAGGTCTTGAATAATTTTATTCTGAACGCCATCTTTTTTATGGCTAAATTCAATATTTAGGTTCTCATTATATAAGTCATAATGACTAACATTTACACTAACATAATGCTTACTTTGAGAATCATTAGTTTTACCATCCTTCTCTTTAAGTATTTGCTTTATATCAATATCTGACTCTTCTAGTAGTTTTTTAAACTCATTTTTATCTATTTGATCATCATTCATTTTATTAATATATTACTTATTACTATTTCAGTATAATGTAAAAAATAATTAATTGGATTATTAATGAAAATATTATTGACTAATGACGATGGTTATAAAGCACCGGGTATTAAGATTTTAGAGAGACTGCTTTTAAATTATGGTGAAGTTACTGTAGCTGGACCTATAAAGAACATGAGTGCTTGCAGTAGTTCATTATCTGTACATGATAGAGTTTCTTATAAAAAAATAGATTCATGGCATTATGCTGTCAACGGTACTCCTGCCGATTGTATTCATATAATTGGCCGAGGTGAAATGAAAACTATCCCTGATATTGTATTCTCTGGCATAAATTATGGGAGCAATATGGGGGATGATGTGATTTATTCAGGAACAGTTGCAGGAGCTATTGAAGGTAGATTTTGTAAATATTCTCCTGTTGCTATTTCTATATCTTCTCGTGAACCAAAATATTTAAATGATATTGAGGATAAAGTCAACTTTATTCTATCTCATATTATCAGTCAAAAATTGAAATCAAAAAATATTTATAATATTAATATTCCAGACATACCATTTTCTAAGATTAAAGGAATTAAGTACACTATGTTGGGTAATCGAGATATATCATTAAAACCCGACTTATATACTAAAGATGGCAAATTATCTGCTCAGATTGGAGCAGTCGGGGACCCGCTTAAGTCCAGCAAAAGAACAGATTTTAATGCGCTAAAATCTAATTATATTTCTATCACACCTCTAACAATTAATATGTGTGATACAAAGAAAATTAAAAGTACAATCTTTAAATCAAAATAAGTTATTATAAATCTATGGATATTAAAGATATTTCATCAGAAGAATTAAGGAAGCTTGCAAGTTCTCTCAAACAGCAGGGGATCACGAATGATTCTGTATTAAATATTATGTCGACCATCCAGAGACATATATTTATAGAGCCTGCTCTAAGAGGTAGGGCCTATGATTTTGATGCATTACCGATTGGTTTTAACCAAACGATTTCATCTCCATACATTGTTGCTAAAATGACACAGCTGCTGATAGAAACTGAGAGCATGGAAAATGTATTAGAAATTGGAACTGGCTGTGGATATCAAGCATGTGTTTTGTCTAACCTTTTTGAGCATGTCACAACAATAGAGAGAATTAAGCCCTTATATGAAAAAACTTCGAACCTGTTAAAAGCACTAAATTATAAAAATATTTCATCAATCTATGGTGATGGCTTCGAAGGTTGCAAGTCAAATGCACCATATGACGCGATTATTATGACAGCATCACCATCAGTTATTCCTGACGAATTAGTTTCTCAACTCAAGCCCAATGGTAGAATGGTTTTACCTCTTAATATAAATGGATCGCAAAAGCTTTATAGAATAAAAAATACTAAAAAAGGTATTCTTAAAAAAGAAGTAGATGATGTCTTATTCGTTCCAATGTTGGAAGGTATTATTTAAAAATATGTTTGATCATTTAATACAGAAACTTCTATTATTAAAATCTAAAAAAGTTCTGGGTTTTTTAAGTTTCATAGAGTCAATATTTTTTCCTATTCCTACTGATGTACTCTTAATACCTATGGCTATATCTAAATCATATAATTGGATAGATCTAGCTTTGATTGCTACCACTGCATCAGTAATAGGCGGTGTCATAGGATATTATCTTGGGGTTTTTTTATTCCATGAGATTAATCCATACATAATAGAATATGGTTATATTGAACAATTTAATCAATCAAGAGATTTATTTTTACAATATGGAATTATCATTCTATTTATATCAAGTTTTACACCTCTACCCTACAAAATATTTGTTATTGCTGCTGGTACACTTTCATTTAATATTTTGCTTTTTATATTTATTTCTTTAATTGGCAGAGGATTAAGGTTTGCTCTTGTTGCCTATATTTCTGATAGATATGGGGCATATGTGGTTACTTATCTAAACAAATATTTTTTATACATAGCCTTTGCAACAATATTTATTTTTGTAATATTAAAATTATAAGACTAGTACAGCAGCAACTTTTCTATTTTCAGAAACTAAGAGATTAAATGTTTTACATGCTGACTCTGTAATCATAAATTCAAATCCGATGCCTTGTTTTTGTATGTCATAAATAATATTAGATTCTGGGATATTTAGATTCATGCCAGTTCCATATATTATAATTTCTGGCTCATAACTTACTACACCTTTAAAATGACTTAGGTCTAAACTATCTTTATCATTGTAATTCCATTTTTCCACTACATTCGTAATCAATATGTTACCGCTATATATTTTATCTCCAATATATAGACTATGATCTTCATAGTTTTTTATGAACAAAGCAGATTTAATAGATTGTAAAGTTAGTTCCATTATAATAAGAATTATAGATTAAATAATGGTAAAATATAATCTTTTGTTAACCTAGGTGATAATATGTTGAAAATTGGTATATGTGGATATGGCACAGTGGGACAAAGCTTTATCGAACACCTAAGGGTCCATAGCGATAAAATTAAATCTAATATATCTGAAGAATATGAAATTTCATTAATAGCGGATAGGTCGATTGACAAAAAGGAGCATGATAAAGATATAGCGGTCACCAAAGATGCTATGGAGATGGCCTTAAATCCTGCAATTGATATAATTATAGAATTAATGGGTGGTATTGATATTCCATATAAATTAATTACATCTGCAATAAAAAATAAGAAACACGTTGTTACAGCTAATAAAGCACTAATAGCGGAACATGGTGACGAGATATTTCAGTTAGCTGAAAAGTATAATGTATATTTTGGGTTTGAAGCATCAGTAGCAGGTGCTATTCCAATAATACAAACTTTAACGAATAATATGTCGAATGAGAATATTACATCTGTAACAGGCATAATTAATGGAACTTGTAATTATATACTAGATCAAATGTCATCAAATAGCTTGGAATTTAGTGATGCACTTAATGAAGCTAAAAAATTAGGATATGCTGAAGCTGATCCAACTTTCGATATCAATGGAATGGATGCTGCTCATAAGATTTCAATTCTTGCTTCTTTAATATATAAAGTGAAGTCTCCATTAAAAAATACTTATATTGAAGGAATAGAAAATATAACAACTATGGATATTGAGTTTTCTAGAGAGCTTGGATACTCTATCAAGCATGTTGGTATTACTAGCAAAGTAAACAATTTAATACAGTGTCGTGTTCATCCTGTACTTGTGCATAAAGATAATATTTTGTCACAGGTTTTAGGGGTCATGAATGCTCTACTAGTCACGGGTGATAAATTTGGTACATCTATGCTTTATGGCAACGGTGCTGGTGGCGATGCAACTGCATCGGCAGTCGTAGCTAATTTAGTAGAGGCGATAAATTTTTCATGTAATAGAGATATGAGAAATAAAAGTATTTTTAAAAATAGTGGATCGCATTCATATGATGTTATGAAAAACGATGATATTATGAGCCCTTTTTATCTCAGAATTTATGCGCTTGATATATCAGGTGTAATGGCAGAAATAACAAATATTCTCGCAAAAGAAGATATCAGTATTGAAGCCGTCACTCAACATGAACCTACGGATTCTGATTCGCCAATTCCCATAGTTATGATCACAAACAATGTTAGTGGTTCCTCTATTAATAAATCTATCAATAAAATAGAATTGCTAGCCCATGTTGAGGGAAAAGTTCATGCAATTAGAGTATTAAAAACTGATGACAAATAGTATCAACTATATTAGCACAAGAGGAAATGCTCCTATACTTTCATTTAAAGATGTTATTTTCGAAGGCTTAGCCTCTGATGGTGGCTTGTATATCCCTGAGCATTGGCCATTGCTTAACAATGAGATGATAAATTCATTTTCGTCTATGTCATATCAAGAAATTGCTTATGAAGTTATTTCACCGTATATAGATTCGTCTCTAACTAAGGAGGATTTGAAAGGCATAATTGCTAAATCTTATTCTTGTTTTGATAGTCCTGAAATCACACCACTAAAAAAACTCGACAATAATAACTATTTGTTAGAGTTATATCATGGTCCAACATATGCATTCAAAGATGTTGCGATGCAGTTTATTGCGCAATTAATGGATTTCTATTTAAAACAAAACAAACAGTCTATTAATATTCTAGGCGCCACATCGGGGGACACTGGAGCAGCCGCTATTGAGGGTTTTAAAGATATTAAATCCGCTAAGATTTTTATATTACACCCATATAATAAAATATCTGAAGTACAAAGAAAATTTATGACTACTGTTAAGTCTGGTAATGTATTTAATTTAGCTATCAAAGGAAGCTTTGATGATTGTCAAAATATTATTAAAAAGATATTTTCTGACGATTATTATAAAAAATCTAATTATTTAACAGCTATAAACTCCATTAACTGGTCTAGGATTATGTGTCAGATGGTATATTATTTTTATACTATGAGTCGATTGGAAACTAATGGTAAAAAAGTTTTGTTTTCTGTTCCCACCGGAAACTTTGGTGATATATTAGCTGGTTATATATCAACAAAAATGGGCCTAAAAATTGATATGTTTAACATTGCCACTAATGAAAATGATATTTTGACTAGAACGTTAATGTCAGGAAAACACGAGCTTAGGAAGGTTAAGGAAACATCTTCTCCCAGTATTGATATTCAAATATCAAGTAATTTTGAAAGGCTACTCTATGATATTACTAAAAATACTGATTATGTGAATAATCTTATGGCAGAGTTAAAAGAAACTGGGAAATATACCCTTGAAGAAAAAGAACTATCGAAAATGAGAGAGACATTTTGTTCATATTCTGTTTCTGAGAAAGAAGCAGGGGAGATCATAAAAGAGACTTTCAGAAAATACGGTATTATTGTTGATCCTCATACTGCTGTTGGATTAGTATCTGCAAATAAGTGTGAAAAAAAATATGATTTACAAGTGACACTGTCTACGGCACACCCAGCTAAATTCAAAGACACTGTCTTTGATCTTATAGATAATGAGAAATTTATAACAGATAAAGTACATAATATTATGAAGTTAGAGGAAGATATGATTATACTAGACAATGATATTGATATAGTTAAAAATTTTATTACGGAAAACATATAATGAGAACAATTTTATTAGTTGCAGGATTAATCCTTCTAGTATATTTTTTGAATAAAAAAATATCTCCAGATTATATATTTATCAAAACTTTAATGAGTTCGGTTATTGCGGTTTTAAGCGTATTACTTATTGCAATCTTAATGTTACACTTCTCTGGGATCAATATTTAGTTTATTTATCTAAATATTTTTCTGCATCTAATGCAGCCATACATCCAGAGCCAGCCGATGTTATTGCTTGACGATAAATGGAATCTGAAACATCGCCTGCTGCAAATACTCCTTCAATGCTTGTTGATGTTATTCCACCTGAACTACCACCCTTTACTTTTAGGTAACCACTTTCATCCATTTCCAAATAATCTTTAAATAATGAAGTATTAGGTTGATGACCTATGGCCACAAAAACCCCTGAACATTCAACTTTCTGCAACTCATCAGAGTCAGTTTTTTTTAAAGTTGCTCCAGTTACTTTCATTTTATCTCCATTTACTTCAAAGAGATTTGAGTTCCATATTACCTCTATCTTTTTAGATTGGATTTTTTGGTTTAACTTATCAACTAACATTGCCTCTGCCCTTAATTTATCTCTTCTATGAACAAGAGTAACCTTAGACGCTATATTTGATAGGTAGAGAGCCTCTTCAACTGCAGTATTACCACCACCAATCACTATAACTTCAAGACCTTTATAAAAAAATCCATCACATGTGGCACATGCTGACACACCTTTTCCTAAATAAAGTTTTTCTGATTCTAGTCCTAAATATTTAGCACTTGCCCCAGTTGCAATAATCAACGCATCGCATGTATATGTTGTAGAATCACCAATCAACTTTATGGGTTTATGAGAAAGATCAGCTTCTTTGATATGGTCCATGATAATTGCAGTATTATATTTTTCCACATGTTCTTTCATTCTGTCCATTAATATTGGACCTTGAAGATTTTCATGGTCACCTGGCCAATTATCAACATCTGTTGTTGTGGTAAGTTGACCACCAATTTCCAATCCCGTTATCAAAAGAGGTTTTAAGTTAGCTCTTGAAGCATATAATGCAGCCGTATATCCAGCTGGACCTGATCCGAGTATTATTAAAGGACTGTGTATATTTTCCATTTGATATATCTTATATTAATCTAGTTTTGATAACAACTCTTAAAGAATATTTACATTATCCGCATAGAAA
>Ga0257114_1000434_pt1 | contig 32814 bp, 21 predicted proteins | sample SI112_10mmetaG_FD_190149 | JGI IMG/M metagenome (GOLD analysis project Ga0257114, IMG submission 190149) | Marine microbial communities from Saanich Inlet, British Columbia, Canada - SI112_10m | ecosystem: Environmental > Aquatic > Marine > Inlet | place: Canada: British Columbia | collected...
ACCAGGAGGTCCTGCCGGGCCTTGAGCACCGTTACAAATATCAACATTCATTACAACTTCAGAGGCTTCCAAGAAACCATTACTATTGCTATCAGGTCCAATGTTGAAAGTGTTACCACCACTTGAACAAGATGTACTTGAAGATGTTGTAATTAGAATAGAAGCGCCATCAGAACCGTCATCACCATCTTGACCATCTGTACCTGCTGAGCCTTGTGTTCCGTCTTGGCCATCGGCTCCGTCAGTACCTGTTGCACCATCTTGACCATCTGCGCCTTGTATGGCAATTACTTCCCAACCAGTGGTTTTGCAGACTTGGAATTGACCATCTGCTTCAACATAATACAGTCTACCATTTGTATCTTCATTACAAATAGGCAGGTCTGCTACAGTAGCAGCGAAATGTACGTTCCAATCAGATAATTCTTCATCTGGTGCATCGGACGAATCATCGCCTCCTAAGCACCCAGCCATGGGCATAGTAATCATCAGTAGGCAAAACAGTAGAGCAATGGGTCTCTTCATAAATACCCAACATATATGGAGGCATATGAATTATACTGAACATCTACTGGGATATATATGGGCAGAGCATGGTTATACTCACTAACTATCCTTATCGGCCTGTGGATTTCTGCTACTGCATTTGGTGGATTACTTCCTGATAACTTAGCGGAGTGGCCAGTAAATATCTGGTGCTGGGGCGTTTTTGCTTACATTTACAAGACCACTAATCGTAAAGAACGAATTGAGATGATTACAGTTCTTGCTTTTGCTACACCCATGGAATTATTCTTCAGTGAAGTTTGGAATATCTATGAATATCAACGAGGTCTAATGCCACTATTTGTTCCAGCAGGTCATTACTTCTTATTCGACCTCGGCAGGATAATGGCAGATAACATGAAACAATCGCTGGCTTTACCCATTCTAATCCCATTTATTCCAATGGTTGGATATGGTGTCTATGATGGTAGTGATACATCGGGACTTATTCTTTTGATATTGGTGTTGGTTTTCACTAAGTTTGGTCCTCAACCACGATTGTATGCTTCTATGGCTTGGGCCGCTTTAGCAATGGAAATAGTTGGTACGCAATTAGGTAATTGGACTTGGGCAAACGAAGTGCCATGGACAGGTTTGACCGCTTGGAATCCACCGCTTTTGGTTGGTGCCTTCTATTGTTTTGGCGATTTACTGGTAAATATGACAGTCGTTAGGTTTGAAGAGAAGGCCGCCGTCGGAGTGACTGTATGACGTCTGCTGACGAGTTGCAAAAGCGCCGAGAAGCAGAGGCTCTTCGGATACGTGCATCACTTAATCGTCAACGTGGAGTTCAGCATGCTGCCATCAAAGGTGGCGAAGAAGTAGTAGCTTTTGTCAATGAAAGTTTATGCATTGGATGTGATCAATGCGATATTGTCTGTGACGATGATGCTATTGAATTATACAAAGTGAATATGCGTAGTCCATTAATGAATGTTGAATCAAATCGTAAGGCTAAGATAATTCGTGATGCTTGCACAGGATGCAGACTATGCGTTCTTGCATGTCCTACAGATGCTATAACTATGATAGATAGGTGATTAAATGTCAGAAGATGGTAAAACAGATGCACAACGCTTTGGTGGAGAATTTGGGCCTTTTAGAAAAGGTGAGACTACTGGAGTTTCGCTTTCGACATTCAAGACCTTAGTTTGGGTTTCAAACTTAGGAGGTCTTGCTTTGGTAGTACTAGCATTAGAGATGTTATTTGTTCAGCAAATGTTTGGTTGGGGATTACTGGCCCTAATTGGAGGAGTAGCAATTGCACTATTCCCTTCAAACTATGAAATCGTCGGAATGAATGACGAGAGTTAATCAAGCCTCAGACTCTACAACGTTCAGAGTTTCTGAGCCGATTGCAGCCTTCTTTTCGTTGACTTGCTTAGCAAGGAATGATACAACATCCAGAATTTCAATATCTGCATACTTTTCATCGCCTTCAAACTTGAGACACTCAAAGTGTGAAACACACTTAGGGCAAGAAGTTAGCATTGTATCTGCTCCAGTATCTCTGATTTCTTCCATACGGGCAACTCTTAGTGCACGTGCGTTTTCATTACAGGACATCATACTCGATACACCACAACACATTGCGTCTTCGCCATGGTGTTCCATCTCTACTATGCTTACATTCTCAACGTTATTGATAAGTTCTCTTGGTTCTTCGTAGATACCCATTTGCCTTCCAAGTCTACATGGGTCGTGATAAGTCACGGTAGTCTCTTCATTAGCCTTCAAGTTCATATCAAAGCCATTCTCGATTAAGAATTCAGTTGTATGCATAACCTTGACATCTTCTAGTTCATAGTCACGGGCAAATGTTCTGAAACATTCTGCACACGAAGATACTAGAGTATCAATTCCAGATTGCTTGATTTTCTTTTGGTTGTACGCCTTTAGTTTGTCAAAGACTTCGGTTAGTCCTTGCCACTTTTGGTCGTGACCACAACACTTTAGGAAATCTCTTCCAAGATAAGATACATCAACATCCATCTCATCAAACAAGGTAAAAGCAGCAGTAGTAGAATCGCCAAGATTCATTTCTCCTTCATTCACATGCGAGAATACCATCTCTTGGTCAAGATAGTCAACACAACCAGGATAGTATCCTACATTGGAAGTCAAAGGATAGTTTTCGACAGAGATGAAGTCTTCATCAGCCTCTTCCTCTGCTTCCGCAGCAAGAACTGCTTGTAGAACGGTGTGAGGGATTTCTGCTTGTGGTCCACCAACTATGAGACCTCTTCTAATATCGACATATGAGTCATAGTTGACCAATTGAGGACAAGCATTGGTACATGCAGTACAGGTTAGACAAGAGTACATCGGTACTCCATCATCTTCGTTATTCCAAGAATTGTAAATGATGTTTAGTTTATCTCCACCGTTAAACAATCTGACAGGACATGCATCATCACAAAGGTCACAGCCGTAACACTTGTTCATTTCAAACTCATATCCACGAGCCATTGATCTAAGGAGAATAAATACCATTGCGCCAAATGTCAGACAAGGAATAAACATTGCATAGGTCAATTTAGCATCGAGACTTAGCGGGTTTGTGTGGTATGATGGATTTTCGATTACGTTGAATTGTCCTGCTCCAAGTTCCATTTCAGTTACATTACTTAGGTTAACTGTCATACCTGCGATTGCGTTGTCGGCTCCGCTATCCCACACCAACAGTGGTTGGAAGGATGCAATTGAGAAACTTGCCTCTTTAGTCATGGTTTCATTTAGTGCCAGCGGACCAGTGATGTCTACATTGAATAGATATTGGTAAGTACCAACTGGTAATTCAACAGAGTCTCCAACACAGTCGGAGAATTGTGAAACTACATCTCCATCAGAGTCAGTAACTTTCAAGCTGCTGCTGAACATACTATCAGTCTTGATATCATTTATTTTTCTCTCTTCAGCACGGTGTTCACAAGCAATGTCTGTAGTGAATGTGGTGATTGTCTCATGGTGTCCGTCGGGGAAATTAACAGGGTCTTCTGTAATATCAAAACTTCCGGTAACTTGCCACGAATCTACCGCAGTAAGAACAGTAGATGCAGCAGCAGCATTAATTCCGTTGCTTGGGTCTTGATGGCCATTAGAATCTGCGAAATCGATTATTACTTCTCTTCCAGGCTGATAAATTGTCCAATCCAGCCACGCTGTAGTAGGCACTACTCCTGTTTCAGTCCATCCAAACTCATCAGTGAATTCATTTGTTTCGTGAACATATACATCTGACGGTTGAGTACGCATTGCTTCTAACTCATCATAGTCTTTGATTGTAAGTAGTCCTTTAGCATCCCAAAATCCTTTGTCATACACATCCCATGTGGCTACGCTAGCAGCAGTGGACAGAATCAAAGCCCCTACAATAATTTGTTTGGCGTGAGTTGGTGTAAATCCTGCACCCCACGCTCTAGAAAGAATTCCTCTAGCGATGAAGTATATACAAATCCACATTAAAACTCCAGTCATTACCCAGGGTATCGCATTGAATGCCTCTGCTAGCCATGGTTCACGCGTTCCACAGAGCAAGTCCCCATGACTATCCAATTTACAATAGTCGGAACGATTTTTATGATATAATTCCAAGAAAATATTGATCGAAAACACTGATATGAACCATATGTGGGCAAGATAGACTGCTCCAGCAGAAGCAAACCAAGGGTCTTCAACAGGTCTCTTTTCTCTTCCACCAAGGAAAGGTGGCAGTATGAGAATACCTACAGGGATTCCAGTTAGTGCTGCTCCCCACCATGCAGCGTTCCATGGGAATACAGGTTGGCCAACGATTTCGCCAATAAAACCAGTCGGAACTAAGAATTGAGGTAAATATTCACCCCATCTTAGGTAACCGTAAGAGAATAGAACATACCAGTCAGGGAATACGAAACCTGCTTGTGCATACGGGTCAGCAGCGCCATGAAGTGGCGGTGGAATCAACCAAGCATAGTACAGCAGAACTGCAGCCATGAATGCAAAAATAAGTAAATCTCTTAGAACTTCATGTGGCCAAAAGCCGTGCCCTAGACGAGTTCTCTTCCTCTTCTCACCGACAGTTTGCATTTTTTCTTTTTCTTCCATGTAAGAAGATGCAACACGGCCTAGATTCTCTACAATTCCCATAATATCACTCCCTGATCAATGCGGCTCCGCGATTCCTTGAACCCATACAATAAACAGATGAACAATAATTAGTCCAGTAACTATTACTGGTAAGATAAAGACGTGAATGAAATACATTCTTGTGACTGTTCTGGAGGTCAGTGAAGAGCCACCAAACAGTAGCGTTGCGATGTACTTTCCAACTAGTGGACTGGAGTTCGCTAGGTTTATTCCAATAACTGCTGCACCATATGCCAAAGAATCCCAAGGCAGTAGGTATCCAGAATATCCAAACACGATTGTTAGTGCCATCAAAGCAACACCAATCAGCCAATTGAGTTCTCTAGGATTTCGGTATGCGCCAGTGAAATATACTCTGCACATGTGTAAGAATACGCTAGCAACCATGAAGTGGGTACCCCAGTGGTGAACTGCTCTGATGATATATCCAAATGGTAATTCAGTCATGATATATTGCATACTAAGATATGCTGGAGATGGAATTCCCTCTCCACCAGGAACATAGTAAATTCCTAGGACGGTGCCAGTAATGACTAAGATAATGAAGGAAAGGAAGGAAATACCACCAAGACAGTAAAGAGGATACCAATACCAAATAATCCTCAATTTGTATTTTTCAGCGTGAGTAAGTGGCATTTGTCTGTGCATGTTGTAATAGGCACCTTTCGACATATTCCAGTAATCTTGAATTCTAAATCTAGTGTCAAGCCAAGAGAATACCCAAAGGAATGACCTCTCGGCAAAGCCCATCTTTCCAGTTGATTCAACAGCACGTAGAATTTCTCTGCGTGGCATTTCATCACTTTCTTTTCTTAGCGTGAAAGCGATCAAAACTATCACGAAAGCGATAAAGAACCAAAGAACCCAAAACATCGTTGTCATAATATCACCTCAATCACAATATGTGTACCAATCGATGTAGTCTGTAATGCCCTCTATGACATCTCCATTAAGTTGAATCGGAATTAGTGGGAGTCCTACTGGTGCAGGTCCACCTGCTCTGCGGATTCCAGCATAACTGAAAGTAGCTCCAGATGAACGGTTTCTATTTGAGTTCATTTCTAGAGCGGTTGGGTCGAAGCGAGAAGAGTGGCAGATACAGAATAACTTCGTTCCACCCTCGTCACCGCCTCCAGGTGTCCAAGAGTCATCGGTATAGGAATTAGAAACCAATTGCCATCCAGGGATACAGCACAGGTGAGTGCATCTTCCGAAAATCATTACCAGATTATCAGATGGGAATATACGTGGGTCGGCATCGCTCAAGTCTTCAAAGTGACCAATTCTTTTACCAGTTTCATCATAACCTTCCATAAATTGGAATCTAGCCTTTCCGTTGAATACTGGGGTGTCTTTGTTCTTTACGTGGTCAACATATGTTACAACTACAGGGACTCCATTCCAAATTCCAGCGGCTCCAGCGGTTCCTGTGCTTGACTTGGCAGCCTCGTTGACGAAATCAGTTCTAGTCATTATCTGTTCATGCTTGGCACCGTACCATGCTTCATCTTCTCTGCCCTTGGCCCAGAATACAACTCCTAAATCTCCCGACGTTCCTCCGCCAGGGGGTAGAAGTATTGCTGAAAAACCAAGCACTCCAAGTGATGCAGCAAGAACTCCAGTTGCAGTGTTAAATCCATACTTCAAGAATTGTCTTCTATTGATGGTACTTCTGGATGACCCTGATGCACCACTACCAAGAGTGGAAGGGTCGACTTTTAGTTCATATTCTCTGGACATGATGCTCACCACTTGTACTCCTTCCAATCTTTCTGGTGCTCTGGAATGAATTTGTTGATAGCATGCTTCACAATGATTGTATCAGGTAAGATGAATTTGAGATATACTAGTCCCATGAAAATCAATGTGGTGATTCCCATTGCCATGTGGAATGCTAATTGCCTCTGGTCCCAGTCTTTTGCTAGTCCATAAATCAAGGAGAAGAACCAATAGCAGGCCCAAAAGATGCCCCATACGAAAAAGAACATTGTAAGGTATGATGCTCCGGAAGGGGCGAGCGAAGCACTTACGATTGCACCCATCTCTGCTTCTTCGAAAACACCTTTCTCGATAGCGGATTCTAATTGTGCTTCAGTTAGTGTGGCATCCTCTAGGGCTAGTCTAGCATCCTCGACGCTTACTGTTCCCTTGGAAACATCACGAAGCAAATTGGTGATCATATCGTCCATCACTGGTCACCTCTTCTTCTGATTTTATATCTCAATCGGAGTTGATTGCTTCTTCCTTTGTATGAAGTTGAGAAACTGTATCGAAGCATTAGTCCAGCGAATAATATTACAGCTAGAACCGCTCCAAATCCAAGAAGGCCCAGTATGTGTGCTCTAAACTCAGCACCCATGTGCTCAAGGTCGATGCCACTTTCTTCTGGTTCAGGAGGGCTTACATTGCCGTCTCCAGCAAATAAGGTTCTCTTGCCTAGTGCGGTGGTAGCATCATTGCCTTCTTGCATTGAGAACAATAGTTGATTCCACTTATCATCTTCACCAGGCCCTTGGTCGCCATTCACTGAGTTTCCAGTTATCCAAAAGTTAACTGCACCGTTTTCGGTTGCAGGTGCAATCCATGTCAATGTCCATGCTCGGTCAGGGACTCCGGCACTATCTCCGGTGTGAGTTAGTGTTGTTAGGTCTCCTTCCCAGTTTTGGATATTATCTCCGGATAGTTCTCCTGCACTTACTCGCATTGAGAATCCCGCAGTATACGGTGATGCAGCAGGTGGGCCTCCGATAATTTGCAGAGTCATCTCGTACGGCTCTCCAGCAATCCAAGAGTATGGGACATCGACAAGAATGATTTGGACAGTGTTGTCAGCAGCACCATTGTGGCAAAGACATCCTTCCTTAGCAACATCGTTAATTGTACTTCCATCACTGGAGTTAGTTTGTTCTCCACCAATGCCTAGGTGGGACGAAGAAACTAGAGTTGGGGCCAACAAAAAAATCGATAGAGTCAGCATCAATACAGTACGTATTGAAAAAGGCTTGCTCAACATTGACACACCCAAGTAATCTTTCCACTCGTATGAACTCTTTAAACATTGTCGAAACAAGCGACAAAATTCTTTCGCAGTATAGCGTTTTTTATTTCGTAAAAATAATGTTTATAAGGGTGCGCATTTTACTTTTAAACCACCTCTTGGATGAATTGAAATGTGAGGTCATTGTGGGATGTTTGAGTCTCATGGATACGCCGTTCGAGAATACTTATGATTTGACCCTTGAGCAACTTGAAAATTTGGACTTAGCCGAAGATCTGATGCTTAAGAATGACCTCGGGGCTGCTGAAAGACTTCTTCTTGAAATGCTCAGTGAAGATGAAGAGTGCATTCCTGTGCTTTCCAATCTCGGGCATTTATACGGTCGCCATCTCTCCGAATTTGAAACAGCCATTGAATATTATAATCAAGTTTTACAACTCGAACCAGACAATGCTTGGGCGAGAGATGCCAGAAGAAGGTATCTTCGATATGTGGAGTAATTCAACGCGAAAGTTCATTGATGTTCGTCAAGAGCATGTATGTGATGGAGTCATCTCAGATCCTAATTGCCGGTGTAGGTAGTTTGGGTTGTTCATGGGCTAAAGGCGCTTGGAAACGCTCGGATGGCGGCGCTGATATACTGCTTATCGATGCTGACGACTCTAGTTTTGAGGATTGCTCTGAGGCTCGCATTTTGCGATTGGGGACTGCGGTAGACAAATTAGGTTGTGCTGCGCTTCCTCCGCTAGCCGAACAAAGGATGAGAAGTTCATCTACAATCGTAAGGAATATACTGGAGCCAGTTGAGTTAGTTCTATTGTTGACTGGAATGGGCGGTGGAACCGGTACGGGGGCTGCCCATGAATTTGCTCGTCAAGCCCGTCAATCCGGAGCCATTGTGATAGCAGTGGCCGCTCTTCCCTTCGATATTCAAGAGACTCGAAGGAGTATTGCCGATGAGGGCCTTGAGCGCCTGCAAAAGGTCGCACATGTCACAGTTAGATTGTCGCTTGAGAGGCTTGTACGTCAAGCTAGAGAAAAGGGCCGTTCATGGCAAATGGGTGCTGAATGGGTTGAAGATTTGGTAGATGGACTGGTTCGAACCTTACTCCGAATGGGTCTTATTAATTTGGACTTGATGGATTTACGAGCCATTGTCGAACAAGAGGGTAATGCAACTTTACTGGTTGGAGTAGGAGACCCAAACGACCCAAAGGGGATATTACGTTCAGCAATGATGGCCCCACTAGCAGCCTTAGATGTAGGAGGCGCCAAAGGTTGTTTGATACAAATCGAAGGAGGTCTTGGAATGACGTTGAATCAAGTCGACTCGGTTGCACAATTATTTACTGAAGCATTAGACCGTGATGCTCAAGTTATTCTTGGGGCGAGGGTGAGCGAAGATTTAGGCAATACTATGCGTGTCGTAACTTTACTATCTGGTATCAAGTCAGAAGATTAATCCATTTCGATGGATTCATCCCATTCGACATCACTACTGATCGTTTTGTCATCTGTTTGATTATCCCAATCTACGTCTTTGTCTTCTTGCCAATCTTCATCATGCGGGGGCTGAATATTCAATTCGCCATCCTCTTTTTCTTCAGGCGGGTTACTGATTTCAGAATCAATTACCACTGAATCTTGGATACTAATATTATTCACATTATATGTCACATTTGACGGATTATCAGTTTCCGTATTTACTTTGGCGGCTAATCTTCTGATTAGAATTCCATCATCATGCTTGGAATATACATTCATCAAAACCTTCCGGTAAACATAGATGACAGTGATAACCACTACGCTGTGGCCTATGGTCATCACAGTAGTAATTTCATCAAAAACATTTGTCAGCATAGCCACGCTTCCAGCATATGCATATCCAAAAGCGAGACCCCAAGGGAGGGAGTTTTCTTCATCTAGTAACTTGAATTTAGTTGCATAACCTTTGGAGGTTAGCGACCAAATAGCCATGAATACAGTGAATATCATAAGTAGTAATTCTTCAATGAATATCTCAATAGAATTGGGAGACATGAAGTTTTGTCTCCAGATTGTAAGTATGTGCCATGACAAGAATATATGGCATATCAAAGTCCACCTATTTGAAAAGGAATTTAGTGACTTATTTTTTTCACCGAGGGCTCGTAATTTCCATGTCCATGCGCTAGTCGAACCATATAGAGCCAAAATTAAAAACAAGTAAATCCAATTTTCAAATAAAACATCTAGAGGTTGAGATGATGGTTCTTTGAGGAATTGAAAAATACCTACAACTACTGTAGCAAAGCCCATCAAGATTAATCCATTGAAAATAGTTGAAGTTTTCAAATTTAGGACGGCGCCTTCTTCCTTAGTATTATTTGCCGATAAAGATGATGCCAATGTGCTGAAAGAGATTCCTTGGATGATAGCCCAAAGGACGAATAATGATGCCAAAAACAAGGGTATTAGGTCATATGCCTGAGGAATTAATCCGTTTTCTCCAAATAGGGTTATAATCACAATGGTGGATATCAATGATACTGCGAGTGGGAAAAGACAAATATTGAACTTTTTAATAAAAATCATCGCCTTACTATCCTCGGCATTAGATTCTTTAGATTCAGCGATTGTCCAATTTCTAATACGTTCGTTTCTTGAACCAATCGCGGTGACTGAGTAACCAATGCTCAAACTGATGAATAAGACTGCAGTGATGTTAGTAAGTGAATTACTACTTGCCATTATGTGGAGTATTATCGACAATGCTGAAATCATTACGATATGAGGCATAGTTTTTGGAGAAAGTAAGGTTTTTAGAAGCCTCCAAAGCGAGGTTTCATTGTTTCTTAGTGATTCTAATTCCGAATTAGATTCACTTTGCTGCATACTTTCGTCTTCCATGCCATCACGTTCAAACTACCGCAGATGCGGTTATGTTTTGATATTATTCAAAGAAATATATTGAAGGAGTACTTTGTGCGGATATTATGGCCAAGCGTCTTTCTAAAGCCTTGAGGGGTAAAAGAAGATGGTTTGGTCTGGCTGTCAATGAGTCTTTACATTCTCGAAGAAGTGTGGAATCTGTTCTTAAATCCATCATATCAGACCTTGAACTAGTTAAGAAGTTACGATTGATGGACTTTGTACAAGCTGGAAACGAGAAAGTGACAGATTTATCAGAATCAAAAATCAAACCCGAAATTTGTCCTCATGGATTAGCCATTGTTGAAGTTCCTCTGGAGTACAGTATACAATTTAGAGAATTATTGAGTCAGAAAAAGAATATTTCAGAATATGGATTGGAAAGTCTGACTATGAGTGGTAAGATCCGATTGGTAAGGGATAGGTTGAACCTTGAGAAGCCAAAGCGAAAAAGATAGGAACACATTCATTTGTTAAATTAGCCACGCCTATACATGGCAGGTGGAGGTACCGCAGAAGGAATGAAGGTCAGCGATGTCTTCATTTTGATAGGAATATCAGTTCTTGTTGCCGGATTTATCATTCACTCATGGGTCGCTCCTGAAGTTTTAGAAAGTGAGGATGGCGAAAGTGCCGTGATTGAGAAAAGTGCTTTGTTACTGAAGAACGATAAATTAGTGATTAACTTAGATGTTGAAACTGGTGATACGATTTATGTGACAGTTAACGCCGGTGATGAGCAATATCAACTGATTCCCTTGAGTGCAGATTCATCAGAGTATGAATTTACTGCCAAAGAAAGTGGTGAATATCAAATTCAAATCCAAGTCAATCCTTCATCAGAGGGGCAGGTGGAAGGGAGTGCGGTAATCAATGTCCAAAGATCTCTAATGTTCGATTTCATTGTTTATCCAATTGGAGCATTACTTCTTTCATTCGGTCTATACAAGAGGAAAGAGGAACAATCTAATGCGGCAATAGATGCCGAACTCAACTGATTTTTCCCCATGTCAGTGACTCGCCATCGTCAATGGCAATTACGTCCCCATTTCCACTAATAATTTCCATTTTTCCATCATTCAATATTGATTTGAAAGTGACATGATTATTTCTATATAACGGTTGACTTAGATGACTTATCGATGTTTCAACTTCGGTATTGACCAGTTGCAATAAATCCTCTAATGATATATTTGGAATCATATCTTTTTGTTCAAAAAATGACGCAATAGATGCGTCAATAGTGTTCTGGATATCTTCAAATTTAATCATCTTTGTAAATGACTGCAAAAATCCTATGTCAAACTCACGACCGATACTTTCAGTACCAGATAAATTAATTCCTATTCCCAAAACTACAGACATATTTTTGCCTGATGTTCTAGATTCGACTAGAATTCCACAGAACTTTTTCCACTTTGATGACTCAAAGACGAGCAAATCATTAGGCCATTTAATCAAAATTTCCTTGCCCTTGGCATCCTTAGTCAAAGACAGTATTGAATTTTTCACACATGTTCCAGCTACTATTTGCAGTAATCCCGGTTCTAGTAATGTTGCAGAGTCATATAATTTCCATGAACCTGCAAATGACTTTTCAGTGTCAATCCAATCTCTACCTCTTCGGCCATGACCAGAAATTTGTTTTGGAGTACAAATTGAACTACCCACAGGATAACTTGAATCCAATAGTTGTGTATTTGTTGATGAGGCTTGCTCCAAAAATATTTTCTTACCGTTAATGAATGGCTTCCACACAGCAATTACTTGCAACTCTTCACCGTCATCAAAAGATAATTTTGAGATAGTTCTAGCAGAGAATCCTTTCGAAATACACTTTAGTTTGGGCTGTAAATTCAAATTTTGACTCGATACAACAAATAGTGCAATTCCCGAATCGTTCAAAATATCAGTTTTCATGAGATTTAATACTCGTTCAAAAAGTCCCTCTCTGTCTGTGTCTAGTAAGGCTGCCTCTTCTAATGGACCTAACGTATCGGTCATACTTGAGTCCGGTTTCAGGTATGGTAGATTCCAAAACACTAGATCAAATTTATCTCCTCCAGTCCATTGATTCACCTCTCCGTCAATTTTTGGGCTTGGGCCTCCTTCGTTGACCACAATATCTGAAAAATTATCCTTAGCTATCCCTTTAGTACACGCTACTGCGAAGGGATTTATGTCACAAGCAGTAACCTTCCAACCTTGTCTGGATGCTAGGACAGATAGTACTCCTGAGCCACAACCGATTTCTAGGCATTTACGTCCTTTTCCTGGACCCAGTTTGATAATCGCTTTTGCCATTAAATCAGTGTCTTCCCTAGGAGGATATACTGTGGGTGGAATTTCAATTTGAAAAAGTTCTCCAGATGGAGATGTCCACTCATGAGATTTAGAGTTTCGACTAAGCATTCGAATCTCATTTTCGATATTTTCAATTCCAAATATCGGGGCATCGGCCATAGTGAACATGTCGCGGATTGTTCCGAAGGATTTATTCATTATCCTTGCGAGCACTAACCACGCACCTCCGAAATTGAGATATTTTAAGCGTTTTTTTGATAGGATTTGTCGCGTCTCGCCTCAGCGAGACTGGCTCATGCCAATCGCAACATATATGAACAACTGGCAAGTCGGCTTGAAAGCCCAAGTTGCTACGTTGGGCCTGTAGCTCAGTCAGGTAGAGCATCCGGCTTTTAACCGGACGGTCGCGGGTTCGAACCCCGTCAGGCCCGCTTGACTCGCTATCGGTCTAGCCAGTTTGAGGGTATTTGAGGGGTCAAAAATGGTAGTAAAAAGTGCAACAAAAAAACGGTTAATGGAACTCGGAGTGTCCGAAGAATTCGCTCACAAATTGGCGACGGACAGAAACATGACAGATATCAAATCACTTTCACACGATGAAATAGCATCGACACTAGGAATTTCCAAAGATTCCGAATCATTCACAAATGTTATGGCAGTAATTGCCGAACAAGGCTCTCGCAGAAGAGCGCAAAAGAAGAGCAAGAAAATCACCATTCGTTCTAGAGCAATCGATGATTTTGACAGACCAGAAATCAATATTCGTTTCAATGCACTAAATCACGTGCTTGTTCCACACCAGGAACTAGTCGGAGATGCAAATATTTCCGAGCAAGAGCAATTCGATGTTGAACAATCAGAATTGGAACCTTGGAACATGGTTGAAGAAGACGAAGACACTGGCGAACCTAGAATTGCCAAAGAACTGCTTCCAAAAATCCTGATCACAGACCCAGTTGTTCAAGTCATCAAGGAACAAGCGGAAATAATTGACAATGCTAAATTAGCAGCAAATCCAGAACACAAGCCTTTGGCTGCTGGATGGATCGCTGACAGAGTTGTCAAAGTAATTAGAAATTCACCATCTGCAGGTAAGACAATTGCTTACAGATTGATAGTAGAGGGTAACTGAGGAGGTCAATGAAATGCAAGAAATAATCCAATCATTTTTTAGAGAAAGAAGTTTAGTAAATCACCAAATAGCATCCTATGACGATTGTATTCCTTCAGGGGACAATGCAATTTCTCGTATGGAGAAAATCATTAGAAACATTCGTGTCGGTACTGATGAAGAGATTTCTGACGATAAGGGCGGCTTCATCAAGCTTGACGTTGTCGACCAAGACATAGTCATTCGACTAAAGAATATTCAACTTGGAGAGCCAACAATTAGAGAAGCAAATGGTTCTGAGCACCCTTCAAGTCCAATGGAATGCAGGCTGAGAAAACTCACCTACATGTCCCCTGTTACAATTGATTTCCAAATCGAGAGAAACGGAGTACCTTCTCCTAAGGAAGAAGGAGTACAAGTAGGAAGCCTACCTATCATGGTTCGTTCCAAGAGATGTAATTTACATCCTGGGCACATCGCAGGTGACCGACAACTATACCCAACCACTTCCACTGAAGATTCCGATATGTGGAATGACCTACTTAGAAAGAAAGGAGAAGACCCTCTAGACCCTGGAGGCTACTTCATCATCAACGGTACAGAAAGAGTCCTAATTTCTACCGAGGACCTAGCACCTAATCGTGTTACTGTTGAAATCAACAAGCGATATGCAAAGCGTACCGAAGTTGCAAAGATTTTCTCTCAGAAAGACGGTATGAGAAAACCCCTTACCGTTGAGAAGAGAAGAGATGGAATGCTAATGGTAAAGATTAGTACAGCAGGTACTACCCCTATTCCTGTTGTTCTGTTGATGAGAGCTCTTGGAACTGATAACGACCAAGAGATTTTCACATCGATTGCAGGACCTACTGAAACTTTCAAGTATATTGTTGCAAACATCAACGAAGTCAACGACAATGAAGAGTATGCAGTACAAAATGTACTTGAAGCACACGAATGGTTGCAAAAGAAATTCGCAGCTGGTCAACAAAGAGAATACCGTGAAGCAAGAGTCAACCAACTTTTGGACAGAGAATTGCTTCCTCACTTGGGCGACCAATCAACCGACCGAAAGAAGAAAGCAATTTTCCTAGGTCGTATCGTACGTCAAGTTCTAGAGATGGCTATGCACTCTAAGGAACCTAATGATAAAGACCACTATGCTAACAAGAGAGTTAGACTTGCTGGTGACCTAATCGAAGACCTATTCCGTGTATCATCTGGTCAACTGGCTAGAGATTTGAAGTACCAACTCGAGAGACACCACAACAGAAAGCGTGAACTAAGAATTACTTCATGTCTAAGACCTGACGTATTGACCTCAAAAATCATGCACGCATTGGCTACAGGAAACTGGGTCGGTGGAAGGTCTGGTGTCAGCCAACTACTTGACAGAACAACATACCTTGCAGCTCTATCTCACATGAGAAGAGTTACATCACCTTTGGTTAGAAGCCAACCTCACTTCGAAGCAAGAGATTTACACCCTACTCACTGGGGAAGACTTTGTCCTAACGAAACACCTGAAGGTCAAAACTGCGGTCTAGTAAAGAATGCAGCTCAAATGATTGACGTTTCAGAGCACATCAGCGAACAAGATGTTAGAAATCAATTAGATGAGTTGGACGTATTCCAACCAGATGACTGGACAGAAGGTGACAGAATACACGTAAATGGTGACATTTATGGAATTCACAAAAAGGGTGCAAACCTAGTTCGTCACTTCAAGTCTGCACGTCGCCGTGGAACTATTCCTGCGGAAGTTTCCATCAGATATGATACAGAGAACCGTGATATTTTCATCAACACAGACAAGGGGCGAATTCTAAGACCTCTACTAATTCTATACGATGGTGCGCCACGTTTGACAAGTTCTCACCTTGAGGCATTGACTTCTGGTGAAATGACATTCAAGCATTTGGTTGACACTGGTGTTGTTGAATGGGTTGACGCTGAAGAAGAAGAAGACTTGTTCATCGCTGCAAAGCCTTTCGTTCTACCTGAAGTAGTGCAAGGAAACGGTAAGTATGCGGGAAGACCGATCTCTAACGAAAATATCGAATGGGAAAACCTCGGTGAACCTGGTGCAACCGCTGCTAAGATTAAGGCTAAGGTAAGAATGCCAAACAATGATTGGGAAATCGCAAAGTTCTCCCTTCCTCTGTTGTATTCTGACGAACATACACACTGTGAAATCGACCCACAACTGGTACTCGGTGTCTGCGCTTCACTAATTCCATACCCAGAACACAACTCTACACCTCGTGTTACTGGTGGAACTGCAATGGTTAAGCAATCACTTGGTCTGCCAAGTTCGAACTACAGACTACGTCCTGATACACGTGCACACATCTTGCATTACCCGCAACGCTCAATCACAAAAACACGTGCAATGGAAACTACAAACTTCGACCAAAGACCTGGTGGTCAGAACTTTATCGTCGCTATCATGTCTCTTCACGGATACAACATGCAAGATGCTGTAATTATGAACAGAGGTTCAATCGACCTAGGTCTTGCACGTTCTACTTTCAACAGAACCTACAATGCTGAAAGAAGAAGATTCCCTGGTGGTCAAGTAGAAGAAATCGAAAAGCCTGGTTCATCCCTACAAGAAGTAAAGGGAATGAAGCCTGATGAAGCTTATTTCCATCTTGAAGCAGATGGATTGCCTCTGCCTGAAACATACTTGGAAGGCGGAGATGTTCTTGTCGGTAAGACAAGTCCTCCAAGATTCTTGGAAGAAACATCTGGTAGTGCATTCCTAATGGCCCAAGAAAGAAGAGAATCTTCCATGCTTGTAAGGCATGGTGAGAAAGGATGGGTTGACAATGTATATGTCACCGAATCTCTTGATTCTGGTCGTTTGGTAAGAGTCATGGTTAGAAGCCATAAGATTCCTGAAGTCGGTGATAAGTTTGCCTCAAGACACGGTCAGAAAGGAGTTATTGGAAGATTAGTCGAACCAGAAGATATGCCTTTCACCCCTGATGGCGTAGTTCCTGATTTGATTATTAACCCTCACGCGATTCCTTCTCGTATGACAGTTGCTCACGTTTTGGAAATGATTGGCGGTAAAGTCGGTTCCCTAGAAGGAAGAAGAATCGACGGAACGGCTTTCAGAGGAGAGAAAGAAGTAAGTCTACGTGACGGTCTAATCCGAAACGGTCTTGCTCACTCAGGTCGTGAGATGATGATTAACGGTGAAACTGGTGAAGCATACCCTGCTGATATTTTCGTAGGATGTATCTACTACCAGAGACTTCACCATCTTGTCAGCTCTAAGATTCACGCACGTTCTCGTGGTCGTGTACAAGTTCTAACACGTCAGCCGACTGAAGGTCGTGCTCGACAAGGAGGTCTGAGATTTGGTGAGATGGAACGTGACTGTCTAATTGCTCACGGTGCATCTATGGTCATCAAGGATAGGCTACTAGACGAATCTGATGGTATTGACATGTATGTTTGTGCTCAATCAGGTCACCTTGCTTGGTACGATCCGAAACGAAGAACTTACGTCAGCCCGATACATGGAGATGGGGCTGAAGTTTACAAGGTACAAACTTCTTACGCCTTCAAACTGCTTCTTGACGAAATGAAGAGTTTAGGTGTTGCAATGAGATTAGAACTGGAGGACCGAAGATGAGCCGAAATACAACTATGATTCCAAAGCGAATATCCAGTATTCGTTTCGGATTGATGGACCCTACTGAGATTAGAAAGATGTCTGCTGTTGAAGTAAAGACTGCAGACACTTACAAGGATGACGGACGTGCTTACAGCCAAGGTCTAATGGACATGCACATGGGTGTCATTGAACCTGGACTTGTCTGTCCTACTGACAATTGTAAGTATGATGAATCACCTGGTCACTTTGGACACATCCAAATGGAACTTCCAGTTATTCACATCGGTTTCGTAAATCTGATTAAAACTGCATTGAAGGCTACTTGTAATACTTGTAGTAAGATTCTACTGCACGATGAACCAGAAACACACCCTAACAACCCGGAACTAAGTGAACAAGACTACTACAACCGTAGAGTTAGAGATATCATGCTTAAGCACGGTGTCGGTTCTACAGAATTTTCTAAGATGATTAAGGAAATTGAAAAGGTAACTTCTGGGACTAAGAGAAAGGTCTGTATGCACTGTGGAGCAGCTCAAGGTAAGATTACTCTTGACAAGCCAACTACTTTCAAAGAGAAGTTAGAAACACAAGGTACAGGAAAGGAAACTGAGAGAAAACTGAATCCTAGAGATGTCAGAGAATGGTTGAGCAGTATTCCTGCCGAACACCTAATCTTCATTGGTATGGATAAGCAAAACCGTCCGGAATGGACAGTTCTACAAGTTCTTCCAGTTCCTCCAATTACCGTTAGACCGTCCATTACTCTTGACAGCGGAGACCGTTCTGAAGACGATTTGACTCACAAGTTAGTCGACGTATTGAGAATCAATCAAAGGCTAAGAGAGAACAGAGATTCTGGTGCGCCACAACTTATTGTTGAAGACCTTTGGGAACTTCTACAATACCACGTTACAACTTACTTTGACAATCAAACCTCTGGAATACCTCCTGCTCGCCACCGTTCAGGAAGAACCTTGAAGACTCTAACTCAGAGATTGAAAGGTAAGGAAGGCCGATTTAGAAGTAACCTGTCTGGAAAGCGTGTTAACTTTTGTGCACGTTCTGTAATTTCACCTGATCCATACCTTGGAGTCAACGAAGTTGGAGTTCCAAAGAAGATTGCTCGTGAATTGACTGTTCCTATCCGTGTTACACTAAGAAACCGTGAACAAATGCGTCAAATGATTCTTCGTGGTCCTGATGTTCACCCTGGTGTTAACTACATTATTCGTGGTGACAAGAGAAGAGTTAGAATTAACTCAAGAAGTCGTTTGATTAATGCAGGATTTAGATGTCACAACCCTGAATGTTCAGAAGAGACAACAATGCGTCCTGACCTTCATGAAGTATTGCCAGCACCTAACTTCCTTCCTGGTTTAGTTATCAGAAAAGAAATTAGTCGCTCAATGATTACCAATATGGAAGTTGAGAGTTATGTTGTTGATGATGTAGCAACTATCGCTAACCTTCGAGGCGAAGATGTTGACGGTCACTCCTTGGATAAGGACGACCCAAGAGCAATTCTTCACAACAGATGGATGTGGGAGTTAGAGCAACAAGATAAGCCAAACCCTGAATCATTCCCAGAAAATCTGGAAGTTGTTTGTCCTCACTGTACAAGCCCTGCTGATGAATGGGGAGACAGAACAAATACCGAAGATAGGCTTTCTACTCTTGATAGAGACGGAAATCCAAAACCAGGTATGCTTGTTGAGAGACACTTAATCGATGGTGACGTTGCAATATTCAACAGACAACCTTCTCTTCACAGAATGTCTATGATGGTTCACGAAGTTAGAGTCATGGAAGGTAAAACTTTCAGATTCAACCTTGCAGTATGTACTCCATATAACGCTGATTTCGATGGTGACGAGATGAACCTTCACGTAATTCAATCCGAAGAAGCAAGAGCTGAAGCAAAGATTTTGATGAGAGTTCAAGAACATATCTTGACCCCAAGATATGGTGGTGCTGTTATTGGTGGTATTCACGACCACATTTCAGGAGCATACCTTCTTTCAAGACCTGGAACTTTGATTGCACTTCGACATGGTTTGGAAATGTTGGGTAACATCGGTTGGACTGGTGAACTACCTGAGGTCGTCAAAGATTCTAACGGTAAGGACTGCTTCAGAGGTCAAGATATCATTTCTTTGATTATACCTGACAACATTCACTTGAGATTTAGAAGCCGTTCTAATGACGATGTTATCGTCAAGAACGGTAAGGTTGAGGGGACACTTGACAAGAGAGCAATCGGTGCTGAAGACGGTCGTCTTCTGGATGCTATTGTTCAGACGAATGGTCCTGAAAAAGGTGCAAAATTCCTTGATGACTTTACACAATTATCTATCGCGGCATGTACTGCATTAGGTTTCACAACAGGAATTGACGATGAGGATCTTTCCCCAGAATCACTTGCTGCAATTGAAAAAGCAAATGCTGATGCACGTGGCCTAGTTGAAGAAGAATTGGCGTCATTTGGTAAAGATGGCCGTGGTTACGAAGCAAGACCTGGAAGAACTCCAAGAGAAACGTTGGAAGAAAATATCATGGTAATGCTCGATGAAGGTAAGCAAAAGGCTGGTGACATTGCTAAGGACGAATTGAATCAATCTGGTTCAACCAACGCAGCGGTCAACATGGCAATTTCAGGAGCCCGTGGTTCCATGGACAACCTAACAATGATGGCTGGTTCTATCGGACAAGCAAAGGTTCGTGGTAAGAGACTAGAGCGTGGATATAACGACAGAGTTCTTGCTCACTTCAAGAGAGGTGGAAGAGGTGCTCTAGATAGAGGATTCATTTCTAACTCTTTCAAGCGTGGCCTTGAACCAACAGAGTTCTTTATGCTTTCAATTTCTGGAAGAGAATCTCTGGTTGATACAGCGGTTCGTACTGCTAAGTCTGGATATATGCAAAGAAGACTCATTAACGCTATGGATGACTTGAAGGTTTATGATGATGAAATGTTGTCTGTAAGAAACACTGCTAACAGAATTATTCAATTCAGTTATGGTGAAGATGGAATTGACCCATCCCGTGGTGTGCACGGTTCTCCTTTCAATATCGATGTTATTGTTGATGAAGCACTTGGAACAGAAGGTGCAACAGTAGTCCAAAGAGAATCCTTTGAACGTGAAGAATCTGAAGAAGATCTTGGCGCATGGGATGATGATGTAAGCGAAGATACAGGAAGTGATGTCTGATGGTAGTAAAGAGTGCAACAAAGAAGAAGCTCATGGACTTGGGAATTGCGGAGAATTTCGCACATATCCTAGCCGATGATAGAAAGTGGGACGATGTAAAAATTCTACCAGTTGGCGAGATTGGCCAAATTTGTGAAACAGATTCTGAAACCGCAGCATCGATTAAGACAATTATCGACGGTGCTAACCAAAAGAACAAACTAGAGAACAGTGAAGCAATCGGTCCAGTTACTGCTGTTACCCTTGGTCGTAAAGTTAGATCAAGAGCACGTGTAAAGTCTACTGCAGATATCGATAGTTACAACAAAGACGCTAAACTTCTATCTCTAGATGACGAACTTTCTGGAGACGCAGTATTCAAGAGTCTTGTTGCTGCTGTAGAGGACTCCGGTTCTCCAAGATTTACCGATAGAATCTTCCACGACCTTACAGAAGCAATTCATGCAAGAGGAATCAAGAAACTAACTAAGGCTCAAGCAAAGAAAGTTGTAGCTGGCTCAATAGTTGCTCTTGATAGAGCAAGTATCGACCCTTACGAAGCAGCAGGAATCATTACTGCTCAGTCTATTGGTGAACCAGGTACTCAGATGACTATGCGTACTTTCCACTATGCGGGTGTTGCTACAGTAAACGTAACACAAGGTTTGCCTAGAATCATAGAAATTGTCGATGCTAGAAAGGTACCTAATACCCCTACAATGACAATACGTCTGCAAAACGAAAAGAAGACCTCTGCCGAAGAAGCTCAAAAGTTGGCTGCTGCAATTGAAGTTACTACTACAGTAAATATTGCATCTATGGAAACAGACGTTGCTCAAAGAAGACTTGTTCTGATACTGAACAAGAGTAATCTGAAGCAAAAGAACATGAGTGCTGCTGAAGTTAAAGATAAACTTGAACGTGCAACAAGACTCCTTGTTCAAGGTGACAAGCCAAAGAATCCTTCGAAGTTGACTCTAATTCCAGGTGTACACTCGGAAGAAGACCTTGCAGAACTTGCTGAAAACCCACCATCTTACACTATGCTTCTACAACTTGAAGAAAAGATTCGTGACATGAGACTGAAAGGTATTCCTAACATTGAAAGAGCAAACGTTCAACTTGATGATAAAACTGGCGAATATTACCTCTCCACTATCGGTTCTAACCTATCTAGAGTTAGCGAAATTGAAACAATTGACCGTTCAAGGACTTATACCAACAATATTATCGAGATTTATGACCACTTAGGGATTGAGGCTGCTAGACAAGCAATTGTAAATGAATTACAAGCGACTCTAGACGGAGCACGTTTGGAAGTTGATACAAGACACTTGTTACTTGTTGCTGATGTAATGACTTCCGAAGGTGAAGTTAGAGCGATTGGCCGTCACGGTGTATCAGGTACTAAGCACAGTATTCTTGCTCGTGCTGCTTTCGAAGTTACAGTTAATCACCTGCTGAAGGCGGGAATTATCGGAGAGAGAGACCATTTGACCGGTGTTGCAGAAAACATCATCGTTGGTCAACCGATCTCTTTGGGTACAGGAAGCGTAGAACTGTTCTACATACCAGAGGAATAATTATCCCACCATGAGAAACAATGTGGAGAATGGAGGAAAAAATATGGATTTAAGCCGACAATTAAAGAATGCAATAACAACTGGGAAACTACTATTTGGACAAAGACAAGCAATCGATGCTTGTGCTAATGGTGATGCTAAATTGATTATTTTAGCAGCCAATTGCCCTGTAGATTATACCGATAACCTACATGCTAAGCATCCAGAAGTGACTATGTTCCGTTCTGGACTGGTTAATCGTGAGCTTGGAATTGCTAGTGGTAAGCCTTTTTCAGTATCGACAATTACTGTCCTAGATGCTGGTGAAAGCGAACTTTTATCACTTGATTCTAACCTTTGAAGTGCTAATTTTAATGTTACATTAGAGGGAAGAGTTCATCTTCTCAACCTACATGGCCTATGTGAGGCAATGTCATGCGCGCTAATGTTTCTTCAAGCCGAACTTTGATTTCTTCAGTAATACTTCTACTTATTTTGAGTACCCTTTCGGGAGTTTTCAATGTCAATGATGATTTCGTAGATAACGAAGATATCATCGATAAAGATTCCTTCAGAAGTCATTTCACTTCTAAAAACAGTAATGATTGGTCTGCTTCTGGTAGTGCTGCAAACCCAGTAGTGGCCATATCTGTTGATACATCGTCAAATAATGAAATGGTTGTAGCAGGTGTAATTAGTGGCTCAACGACAATGTCAATGGGTTCAGCATCAGTTACATCGGGGCAGTATGTCGAACCATGGATTGCTAAAGCGGATAGTAACGGTAACTGGCAGTGGATAGAGAAAATTTCGGTTACAGGAACATCACAGTATGCAGAGGCAACAATTACTGATATTGCAGTCGCTCCTAATGGAGATATTTTCGCAACAGGAATGTTCTATGAGTCTATTTCCTTTGGTAGTATAAATTTGGTCTCTACTGGATATTGGGATTGTTGGACTGCAAAAATCTCATCTTCTGGTCAATGGCAATGGGCTGATTCTCTCAATGGAGACGGAGATTACGATGGAGTTACTGTTACGACACTCGACGTGGTTTATGGAACTTCGATCACTACAGATTCTAATTCAAATCCAATTATCGGTGGCTTCTTTTTGGGTAATACCGATGTGGGCGTGGCGGCAGATACAGGGGCGCAGAGTGGAGATGACATCGAAATTTTCGTAGCTAAATATTCGAATTCCGGTAGTTTCCAATGGAGCGAAGTTGCCCGTGGTCAAGGAATTCAAGAAGTCAACAGTATGATAGTCGATAGTAGCAATAGTATCTGGATTTCAACGACCTTCGAAGTCAGTATGAACTTTGGCAGCGTCGTAGCCAACGCCGGAATCAATGAGGTTCCAGTTGGAATTGCTAAGATTAGTAATTCGGGTAATTGGCAGTCTGCATACGCTACAACGGGTAGTGGACAAGCAACAATTACTGATTTTGATATTGACAATCAAAATAATATTTTGATGGCCGGTTCACATAGTGGTAGCGTAACTTTCGGTACTCAGTTAACCAGCGCAGGTCAGACTGATGCTCTTGTTGCCAGTATGTCTCCTACAGGAACTTGGAATTGGGCTAATTCAATCGGTGGAAGTAGTTATGAGTCTGGTTCAGGAGTCGCTTTTGACTCTGCTACTGGATATACAATGATTGGTTTATCTTCTCAAAGTTCCTTCTCTTTTGGCGGGAATAATTTCGTGCCTCGAGGTTTAAATGATTCTTTGGTGTTAAGTTTTGATTCCAACGGTGGTCCAGTGTCTTTGTTTGATGCTGGAAGTAATGCTGATGATGCTGTTTCTGGAATTTCACTCATGTCTAATGGGGCATTGGTAGTTGTTGGTAATTACAATGGAACAATTGACTTTGGTTCTTCCAGTGCCTCTACTCAATCAACATCGGTTATGATGCCATATGTATGGTTCACCGAAACAGTAGCAGTTTTGGACGCCGACGGCGATGGAGTCGCAGATGAAGATGATAACTGTCCTAATGACGCTAATCCTGGGCAGGAAAATACAGACCTCGATTCTGAGGGTGATGAATGTGATTCAGATGATGATAATGACGGGATTACAGATAATTTCCCAGATAATTGTCCAAGAAATAGTCAAACCGGCTGGACCAGCACAAGAGATTTCTCAAATCCTTCAGCATCTACCGATTGGGATAATGACGGCTGTAAGGATGACCATCCTGAAGACTTAGACGATGATAATGATGGAATTTTAGACTTAGCAGATACATGCCCATTGACCTCATTCAACCCACCAAGACCTACATGGATTTCAGAACCAACAACTGATATGGACGGCGATGGATGCCGTGATAGCGACGAAGATGACAACGATGATGGTGATGATTTTGATGACTCTGCAGATAACTGCCCAACGACCTATGGAACTTCGACACTTGGTCGTGTAGGTTGTCTAGATTCTGATGGTGATGGATGGGCAGATTCCCATGATGACTGTCCTGTAGAGTATGGTAACTCATCGCAGAATAATAAGATCGGCTGTCTAGATTCTGATGGCGATGGATGGGCTAATGTCGATGATGATTTTGAATTCGAGCCAACCCAATGGCTGGATTCAGATAATGATGGATATGGTGATAGACAGGAAGGAGTTAATGCAGATTCATGTGTTGACGATTCTGGAGATTCATATGCCGACCGAAAGGGTTGTGTCGATTCAGATGGAGATGGATACTCTGATCCAGACAATTCATGGGATTCAGGAGATGGTGCTGACGCCTTCAAGAACGATGATTCTCAATGGTCAGATTTCGATGAAGATGGATTTGGCGATAACTGGGGTAATAATTCTTGGACCGACCGACCAGAAAATTGGCCAGGTATTTTTGTAAACGGTATTTCTGAAACATCTCAAGATGCATGCCCACTTCAACCAGGTAATTCCACACAAGATGGAATTATTGGATGTCCTGATTATGATGGAGATGGATGGTATGATGTTCAAGATGAATTTGTCTTTGACGCCTCACAATGGAAAGACACAGATGGTGATGGTTTTGGCGATAACCAACTTGGTAACCAGCCAGATGCATGCATCACTATCTCAGGGAATTCAACCGAGGATAGATTTGGTTGTGTCGACACAGATGGTGATGGATATTCAAACCCAGTTCAAGCATCTTGGTCACTTAATGACGGGGCAGATGCCTTCATTTCTGAGCCATCACAATGGCAGGATTCTGATGTGGACGGCTACGGTGATAATCAGGAAGGTTCCCAACCTGACTCTTGTCCAAGCGTAAAGGGGACTTCAACCATAGATCGTTTTGGTTGCCCAGATTTTGATGAAGACGGTTATTCAAACCCTACTGAAGCGTGGACTATAGCGCAAGGAGCAGATGCGTGTTTCAATGTTAATGGTAACTCAACCAATGATAGAGTTGGATGTTATGACAGCGATGGCGATGGTTATTCTAATACCGACCCAGACTGGAGTTATTCAGCAGGGGCCGACGGTTACCCAGATGACCCTACAAAATGGGGAGAGCCGCCAAAATCCGATAGTGCTTCATCATCTACGTTCATATTTGTTGGTGGAGGTGCTTTCATTCTGCTAGCAATAGTTGCTGGAGGGTTACTCATTGCTCGAAGAAATCGTAATGAGGAACAGAAAATGTATCACTCTCAAGAGCCAATGATGAATCAAATGTATGCACAGAACAATCAGCAACAACCACAGCAAGCTCAATACCAACAACAAGTTTCTCACAATGGTCCTCCTGTTCAACAAACATCAGCACCTGCCGCACAACCAGACCCTGGATTAGAGTATTATCACAATCTAGTTGCACAAGGATATCCTCACGAGCATGCAGTTGCATATACTCAACAATATTATCCACAATTCAATCGCTGAGATTAGTATAAATTGGCATAAAATCGACAATTTTGCTTTTTGTTGTGAACAAGGTCATAAACATGTCACATCTACTTTATCCATGCGCCAATACAAGCAGCCTCTGCTCTTGAGTTTTCTAATGATTATTTTGAGTCTTTCAGTCGCTACAAATTCACTAAATGAATCCACTGAAAATACTGTGCTCGAAGCAATCGAAGAGCCAAAGGAAGTAATTCTTTCACTCGGTTCATTAAATGTGCCTGGTCACCAAGAAGGTTCGATTTATACTAATACAACTATTTCAGCAGGAGGCCAACACACCTGCGCCATCGCTGGTCCATCGGCGATAGGTACCCACTTGTACTGTTGGGGGCGCGGAAATCGAGGGCAATTGGGTACAAGTGCAACCCAAGAAAACGTACCAACATCAACCTTAATTCCGGGTGGTGATGATACTGTGGCCATTTCTTCTGGAGATGAACATACCTGCGCTATCCTTGATGATGGTGATGTCAGATGTTGGGGACGCGGAGATAGAGGACAACTGGGTAACGGTGGAACTTCTAGTATAAACTCACCAACGCTCACCAGCAGTCTTGGAACCGGTCGTACGGCTGTAGCAATCTCTTCAGGAGAATCTCACACCTGTGCAATCCTTGATAATGGTTCTGTTTCATGCTGGGGGCGCGGAAATTACGGACAGTTGGGTGACGGTGATATTCTTGACCGAAACACGCCAACGCTCACCAGCAGTCTTGGAACAGGACGTACAGCGATAGCACTCTCTTCTGGAGATCATCACACCTGCGCTATCCTTGACAATGGTTCTACCTCATGTTGGGGACGCGGAGATAATGGGCGATTGGGTTATGGGGGGACATCTCAGAGAAACTCACCAACGCTCACCAGCAGCCTTGGAACCGGTCGTACGGCTGTTGCAATTTCTTCAGGAGGCTCTCACACCTGTGCAATCCTTGACAATGGTGACGTCTCCTGTTGGGGATATGGAGCTAATGGCGAATTGGGCAACGGGGCAACGGGAGCAGCCGGTTCGTCAAATACACCTATGCTCACCAACAGTCTTGGAACGGGTCGTACGGCAGTGGCCATTTCTTTAGGAGGCTCTCATACCTGCGCAATCCTTGATAATGGGGCCGCTTCATGTTGGGGATTTGGAGCCAATGGTCGACTGGGCAACGGGGGGGCTGGCTCGAAAAGTTCACCAACACTCACCGGCAGTCTGGGGGCAAGTCGTACAGCAGTGGCGATTTCTTCGGGAGATTTACACACCTGCGCTATCCTTGATGATGGGGATATGTCATGTTGGGGAAGAGGGTTTTATGGACAATTGGGTTATGACCCATCGCTCACCGAGGACCAACTTTCACCTAGGGATACATATCCGATGAGCCTAGGTTCTGCTGCACTTTCAGAACGTGATTTCAATAATGATGGGATTTTGAATATTTTCGAAGATAGGATTTGTCCAATAGGTAGTTATCAGTCTTCCATCGATTCTAATATTTGCATTTTGGCTTCTCCGGGTCATTTTGTGAGTGAAATTGGTCAATCAAGTCAAACTGCATGCTTAGCAGGAACCTACAATACAAACCCAGGTTCTACCACTCCAGCAGATTGTATCGATGCAGATGCAGGACATTATGTCGACCTACCAGGTCAATCCTCACAAACAGAATGTTTGGCTGGAACCTATCAAGCAAATACTGGACAAACGTCTTGTAATGACGCAGATGCAGGACATTATGTTGACCAACCAGGTCAATCATCACAAACAGAATGTTTGGCTGGAACCTATCAAGCAAATACTGGACAAGCAGATTGTGATGATGCCGATGCAGGACATTATGTCGATTTATCGTTGGGTGCAGGACAAACATCTCAAACTGAATGTTTGGCTGGAACTTATAATCCAAATACTGGCTCTACAAATTCTAATGATTGTAGTGGTGCAGATTTAGGTCATTATGTTGATGCTACCCTAGGGCCAGCTCAAACCTCACAAACTGCATGTTTAGCAGGAACATATAATCCATTTACAGGAGCCACTACCCCGGCAGATTGTGTTAACGCTGATGCAGGACACTATGTCGATTTAGCATTGGGTACAGGTCAATCTTCGCAGACTGCATGCTTAGCAGGAACCTACAATCCAACCCTCGGTTCTACCAATCCAGCAGATTGTATCGATGCCGATGCAGGATATTATGTCGACCTACCAGGTCAATCCAGTCAAACTGCATGTTTGGCAGGAACTTATAACCCAAATACTGGCTCTTCAAATGCTAATGATTGTGGTGGTGCAGACTTAGGTCATTATGTGGATGCTGCCTTAGGACCAGCACAAACCTCGCAAACGGCATGTTTAGCAGGGACATATAATCCAGTCACAGGAGCCACTAGTTCAAGTGACTGCTTAGGTGCAGATGCAGGCCACTATGTTGACCCAGCTCTAGGACCGGGTCAATCCACGGATACCGGATGCTTAGCAGGAACCTACAATCCAAACACTGGTTCTACTACCTCAGCAGATTGTATTAGTGCTGATGCAGGTCATTATGTAGATTTAGCATTGGGCGCAGGTCAACCATCTCAAACTGCATGCTTAGCAGGAACTTACAATCCAAATACTGGTTCTACAAATCCTAATGATTGTGGTGGTGCAGACTTAGGTCACTATGTCGATTTTGCCTTAGGAACAGGTCAAACTAGTCAAATTGCATGCTTAGCAGGAACATATAATCCAGTTACAGGAGCCACTAGTTCAAGTGGTTGCTTAGGTGCAGATGCAGGCCACTATGTTGACCCATCTCTAGGACCAGGTCAATCTGCAGATACTGCATGCTTAGCAGGAACCTACAATCCAAACACTGGTTCTACTACCTCAGCAGATTGTATTAGCGCTGATGCCGGACACTATGTGGACCTAGCCTTGGGTGCAGGTCAACCTTCACAGACTGCATGCTTAGCAGGAACCTACAATCCAAACACAGGTTCTACCAATCCAGCAGATTGTATCGATGCTGATGCAGGACATTATGTCGACCAACCAGGTCAATCCAGTCAAATGGCATGTTTAGCTGGAACCTACCAACCAGATACAGGGCAGGCGGATTGTGATGATGCAGGAGCAGGACATTATGTCGACCAACCAGCTCAATCCAGTCAAATAGCATGTTTGGCGGGAACCTACAATCCAAACACTGGCTCAATACGTTCATTGGATTGCCTCGAATCAATTGAAGGATATCATGTTCCAACAACAGGTCAATCCAGCCAAACAGCATGTTTGGTAGGAACCTACCAAGCAGGTACAGGGCAGGCCGATTGTGATGATGCAACTGTAGGAAATTATGTTCCCTCAACCGGGCAGTCCAGTCAAACAGCATGTTTGGAAGGAACCTACCAACCAGATACTGGACAAGCAGATTGCGATGATGCCGATGCAGGATATCATGTTCCTATGACCGGTCAATTCAGTCAAACTGAATGTTTAGCAGGAACCTACCAACCAGATACTGGACAAGCAGATTGTGATGATGCAACTGTGGGATATTATGTTTCATCAACCGGGCAATCCAGTCAAACACCATGTTTGGCAGGAACCTACCAACCAGATACTGGACAAACAGATTGTGATGATGCCGGTGTAGGACACTTTGTACCATCAGATGGTCAGTCAGCTCAAACCCCTTGTTTAGTCGGTACTTATCAGCCCTATGTAGGTCAGTCATCATGTAATGATGCCAGTACTGGAAACTATGTCGACCTGACAGGTCAATCAACGCAAATTCAGTGTCTAACTGGTACATATCAAGGTGCTACTGGACAAATTTCCTGTATTGATGCAAGTATTGGGCATTATGTTGGACAGAACGGTCAATCCACTCAAACAGCTTGTTTACCAGGTACTTATCAAGCGATATCTGGACAAGACGCCTGTGATGATGCAGATCCAGGATACTATGTGCCTAATTCTGGAGAGAGAACCCAAACTGAATGTGGATTGGGGTCTTATCAATCATTCTCAGGCCAAGATTCATGTGATTATGCAGAAATTGGATATTATGTTGACCAAACTGGCCAAACATCTGCAAAAACTTGCCCTAGTAGTTATTCAACACTTTCAAGTGGAAGTATATATCTAATTCAATGTATTTCAGATTTAGATGGAGATTCTGTAGTTGATGTTATTGATAACGATGATGACAATGATGGAGTTTTGGATTTGGTTGACTCTTGTTTCACATCTGACTTTGATTTGAGCAGCGATAATGATAACGATGGTTGTGATGATGCTAATGAAGATACAGATGACGACAATGATGGAGTCCTAGATGTCGATGATGACTTACCATTAGACCCAACCGAATCTATCGATACCGATAATGATGGAACAGGCGATAATACAGATACAGATGATGATGGTGATAATGTCCTTGACTTAGATGACGCCTTCCCTCTAGACTCATCAGAATACATAGATACAGATGGGGACGGAACTGGAGATAATGCAGATACAGATGATGACAATGATATGGTATTAGATACGGAAGATGATTTCCCACTTGACCCTTCAGAATCTGTTGATACCGATGGTGATGGAACCGGTGATAATGCAGATGATGATGATGATGGTGATATGATATTAGATGGAGATGATGATTTCCCACTAGATCAGTCAGAATCAATCGACACAGACGACGATGGAACTGGAAATAATGCAGATACCGATGATGATAATGACACTGTCACCGATATACAAGACGCCTTCCCTCTTGACTCTTCAGAATCAGTAGATACAGATGGTGATGGTACAGGTAATAACGCAGATACAGATGATGATAATGATAATGTCACTGATGAGCAAGATGCATTCCCTCTTGACTCTACTGAAACTGTTGATACCGACGGTGATGGAATTGGAAATAATGCGGATACAGATGATGATGGAGATACAGTTCTTGACATCAATGATATATTCCCGCTTGACTCCGGAGAAACTATTGATACAGATGGTGACGGAACCGGAGATAATACAGACACTGATGATGATGATGATAATGTCTTAGATACTCAAGACGATTTCCCACTTGACCCAACAGAATCAACAGATACCGATGGTGACGGGATTGGTAACAACGAAGACACAGATGACGATGATGACGGTATTCTGGACTTAGAGGATAAATTTCCAAATGATAGCACAGAATCAGTAGATTTCGATAATGATGGAACTGGTGATAATGCAGATACAGACGATGACAATGATGGTGTGGAAGACAAAGACGATGAATTCCCGCTTGACCCAACAGAGTGGGAAGACGTCAACGGTGATGGACTTGGTGATAATAAAAACAAACTGAGTATGTTTGAAGAATTTAAACAATCACCAACTCTTACGTTAGTAATTATTGTATTACTCATTATCATAATGCTTATTCTTTATCGAAAGCAACCAAGTGTGAGTTCGAATAATGGAACTCAAAGTTCACCTGAGCCAGCTCCGAAAAAGAAAGAGACTAGACAGGTTAAAGCACATACCTTAGGTAAGAATGAATGTCGAATGGGTTCAGACCACAAAATCACTTGTCCTTCTTGTGAATCAAGACTTGGTGTCCCAGATGATAGTGTTCCGCCGTTTAGATTCACTTGTCCTAAATGTGATACAAAAATCAAGGTTGTAGAAACTGAGAAGTTTTGATTCGGGGGATTAAACCCTACTAGCGGACTTCTCTCCAAGTCCGGAAGTAGACCAAATTGTAAGACGATTTATTAGGATTGATTGGAAATTATTTCATTTACCATCCGTTTTAACAAGTTACGCAATAAACCATTTGAATCAACCATTGCATGCGCTCTAATTTTCTCTTCTAAAGCATACACTTTTTCCATAAAATTTGGATCATCTTGATACTTTGTTGTATTTGCCTTCACTCCACTTTCTGCCAATATCGCAAAAGCAAGTTCATGATCATTTAGTGGGTTGTAAATTTTCTTTTTTGCGAAATCATCCATAATCCAAGGCTTCCATTTGTTAAGACGAGATGAAGTGTTTTCCAATGCTTGAGCAATAATTCTCTTACAGGCTGGACCGTCCATGCTAGTGATGCTCTGAATTACGTGTTCGAGTTTTTCAAAATCGAGTTCTTTTTCACCCTTAATAAATTGTATAGTAAATAATGTGCATGCATATTTTGTACTGTGTATTTTGTTAATACCTTTAAAATTTTTATCGCGAAAATCATAATCCATATCAACCAAAGTACTAACGTTAAGTCCTATCTCTAAAGCATCTTTGTGTTGAGATATTGCATCACTCTTTCTTGGTGTATAAACAAAATTAAATTGTTTTATCCATTTTGGATCAAATTCACCAGTCAACGCCCACTTTTGCATGAAATTTTTTATGAATATTAGATCATTTCGGGCTTCGAAATGTAGAAATGAAAGTTCTCGTATTGGTTTACCACCAAACAGACTTTTTGCTTTAATTCGTTTGAATTGATCAACCCGATGAAAAGCATTACTTA
>Ga0257114_1000437_pt1 | contig 32760 bp, 41 predicted proteins | sample SI112_10mmetaG_FD_190149 | JGI IMG/M metagenome (GOLD analysis project Ga0257114, IMG submission 190149) | Marine microbial communities from Saanich Inlet, British Columbia, Canada - SI112_10m | ecosystem: Environmental > Aquatic > Marine > Inlet | place: Canada: British Columbia | collected...
TCTGCTTTTGCTTCAACTACTGGTTCAGCTTCTGCTTTTGCTTCAACTACTGGTTCAGCTTCTGCTTTTGCTTCAACTACTGGTTCAGCTTCTGCTTTTGCTTCAACTACTGGTTCAGCTTCTGCTTCTTTTTTAGATAATCTTTTTTGTTTAACTTTTTCTAACTGCACAGATTTAATTTTTTCACGTGTTTTGATATTTTCAGGGTCTAATGAGTATTTTTTAAGATATTTTACGCGATCACTAATTTGAGCTCCCTTTGACACCCAGTAATCTAATCTTTCAATATCAATCTTAATTCTGTCTTCGGTTTCAAGTGCAGGATCATAGCTGCCAATTCTTTCTAAGCTTCTGCCATCACGCCTATTTCTTTGATCCATTACCACTATATGATAATAAGGTCTTTTCTTGGCTCCGCCTCTTGATAATCTAATTCTAACCATAATCTTTAAATATCTCCTTCATTAGAAACAGCCAAATTATATCACTACTTATTGCAACTAGTTAGCTATTTTATTGGAAATCTTGTAATAATCAGATATCTAGGTATTTTTATGTATTAAATTTGCTATCATCATAGAAATAGCGAGTTAATCTCGTTATAAAGATATTTAATAGCTATCTAATTCCTAGATATAGGCTAATATAATATATTTGCTCAAACTGTAATAAAATGGAACTATTAGGCACATTAACTATAACTGGTTATATATTATCAACTCTAAGCATTAAATATGTGCTAATTGAAGAAGAATATAATTTTTATAAAAAAATATCTTTTGATATTATTTTCTTCTTAAGTCTGCTTTTATTCAGTATTTATAACTACTCTCTTGTTAGCGATGTTTATCAAAAATTTAATTTCATCACATCACTAGAGATAACATTTCTTATAGTTAACTATCTATTTTTTCTATTTATGTTTACAAAGCCAATTAAACATCTCGGCTTGGTCTTATTGCCTCTAACTGCTGTTGCAGTCTTAATATCTATGGCATATAAAGATAATACTAACCTAGGATTTATAGACCCAGGCTTAAGAATGCATATAATAGTTTCTATAGCTTCTTATGGTTTTCTTGCTCTAGGAGCCATTCAGGCAATATTATTACGCTATCAAGAAAAGAAACTTAAAGATGTGGCAGACTCATTATTTCTTACAATATTGCCTCCAATAGAGAAAATGGAGAAAGTAATGTTTGATTTAATTATTTTTGGATTTATTTTGCTTACATTATCATTGCTAAGCGGGGCTCCATTTGTTTCTATGGATAAACATCCAGGCCTGCTAGAAAAGATATTATTTTCAATAATTGCATGGATAACATATTCGTACCTAATATATAGCAGATTTTCTAAAGGTGTTCGAGGTAGGAAAGCAACAAGTTTCACTTTAATTGGCATGTCTTTCTTGTTTGTAGCCTATCTTGGAACTAAACTATTTTTTGAGATTTATTAACGTATATAATTTAACCAATCCATTATGACTAATATTACAATTGAAAATCTATTTATAATTCTTTTTATACTACTTTTGCTTTCTGCGTTTTTTTCTGGAGCTGAAACATCTTTAATGAGTGTTAATAGATATAAGTTAAAACATAAATTTAAGACAGGTGATAAGTCTGCAGCCAGAGTTCATTTCTTAGTTGCCAATCCTGACAAAACATTAGGTTTAATTTTATTAATGAATAATTTTGTGAATATTTTAGCATCTGCTATAAGCACTTTAATAGCAATTCAATTATATGGAGAAGCAGGCGTTGCCATATCTGTTATAATGCTAACCATCGTAATATTAATTTTTGCAGAAGTAACACCAAAAACATTTGCTGCTCTTTATCCAGATAAAATTGCATATCCAGTATCATGGATAGTTTATCCTTTAATGAAGTTATTTAGCCCAATAGTTCTTATTATTAATTTAATTGCAAAAATCCTGCTGAGAATATTTGGTGTAAATCCTGAAAATGTTAATCAGGAATTATTAACTAAAGATGAAATAAAGCTAATTGTAAAAGAGTCGAGTAAGAAAATACCAAAAAGTCATGAAGATATGATAGTAAATATGCTTGATTTAGAAAAAGTTAAAATTGAAGATGCAATGATACCAAGAAGTATATTAGTAGCCGTTGACATTAATGATGATCTTAAAAAAATATCTGAAGAAATTTTAAATTGTAAATACTCAAGAATCCCAATATATAGAAATGAATTTAATAAGCTTTTGGGCTTTCTTCATAAAAGAAAAGTAATTCAAATGCTAATAAGCGGAGGCATCACAAAAGAAAAAATTATAAGTAATATTAATGCACCCTACTTTATTCCAGAAGATACATCTCTAACAAGTCAGCTCATAGAATTCAAGAAAGAAAGAAAAAGAATTGGATTTGTGATAGATGAGTATGGGGATGTAAAAGGAGTAGTCACATTAGATGATATTCTTGAAGAGATTGTAGGCGAATATAGAGATGAAGAGAAACATAAAGGAATTATTAAAATCAAAAACAATATATATCTCATAGAGGGAGGTATTCAAATTAGAGAGCTTAATAAAATCTTAGGATGGAAACTATCTGAAAATATAGCAAAAACAGTGAATGGTTATATACTAGAATGCTTAGAAAATATCCCGTCAAAAGGCATTACATTTGAAAAAGATGGCTTCATATATGAAATGATTGAAGTGAGTAATAATTTCGTAAAGAATGTAAAGGTCACAAAAAAATAGTATTATATAATTATGAATAAAAAATTAAAAAGCAATTTATCTACATTTGAAAGAGATTTAAAGTCAATGCAATTAATCTTAGAAGAGATTGAGTCAAAAGATCTTAACTTGGAAGAGATTATTGAAAAATATAAACTAGGCGTTGAGTTATCCAAAAAATGTCAAAAAGCATTAGAGGAAGCTGAGCAAAAAATCAAACAAGTCACGGATGATATAGAAGAATAGTGAGCGAAAATTATAAAATATTAGATATGATTAATAGTCCGGCTGATTTAAAAGGTCTTACTAAAAGTGAAATATCATCCCTATCAGAAGAACTAAGGGGATTTATTGTTGAATCAGTTTCTCAAACTGGCGGGCATTTAGCTGCTGGACTTGGAACAGTGGATATTACAATAGCCCTTCATTATGTATATGATACACCGAGAGATATTTTGGTATGGGATATTGGGCATCAATGCTATCCGCATAAAATATTGACTGGGAGAAAAAAATTAATGCCTTCTCTTAGAAAAAAAGATGGTATATCAGGATTTCTGAAAAGAGATGAAAGCGAATATGATTCCTTTGGTGCTGGTCATTCAAGTACCTCTATTAGTGCAGCAATAGGATATGAAATTGCTTCAAAGCTAAATAAAAAAAATAATAAAATTATCGCAATAATTGGTGACGGAGGCTTGACTGCAGGTATGGCATTTGAAGCACTTGGCCATGCTGGTGGTATTAAATCCAATATATTAGTGATACTAAATGATAATGAAATGTCTATTTCCCCAAATGTTGGAGCAGTTCATAAATACCTCACTAAAATATTAACTGGTAAAACATTTTCATCCTTCAAAGAAAGTGGTAAGAAAGTTTTGAGTAAAGTTAAAACAATAGAAGAGATAGCAAAAAAAGTAGAAAATCAAGCAAAAGGTCTTATAACTCCGGGTTTATTATTTGAAGAACTAGGATTTAAATATTATGGGCCGACAGATGGTCATGATGTTAATGGTTTAATTGATGTATTAGAAAATCTAAAAGATCAATCTGGCCCCAGAATTCTTCATGTAATTACAAAAAAGGGGAAGGGATATAAGTTAGCTGAACAGAACCCAATTTCATACCATGGAGTAACGCCGTTTGATATCAAAACTGGCAAGCCAAAAATAAAAAAAATTAATAATAAATTAACATATACTGAGATTTTTAGTAGGTGGGTAGATCAAGCTGCAAATATAGATACCAGGCTTGTAGTCATTACACCTGCAATGAGAGAAGGTTCTGGGCTTGTTGATTTTGAGAAAAAATATCCAGAAAGATATTTTGATGTGGGGATTGCGGAACAACATGCGATTACGTTAGCTGGAGGCATGTCTTGTGGGGGCTTAAAACCTATTATAGCAATATACTCGACCTTTCTTCAAAGAGCTTATGACCAATTAATACATGATATTGTTGTACAAGACCTTGATATTCTATTGGCAATTGATAGGGCTGGTATAGTTGGAGCTGACGGAGAGACTCATCAAGGTATATATGATATTTCCTTCTTAAGAATTCTTCCTAAAATAGTTCTTATGACTCCATCTGATGAACTAGAGATGTGGAAAATGTTATCAACTGGTCAAAAGCATAAAGGATTAGCTGCAGTCAGATATCCAAGAGGATATAGTCAAGGAGAAGATATTAGCTTAGATCATGCAACTATAGAGATTGGAAAAGCTAGAATAATTGAGAAAGGAAACAAAATAGCCTATCTTGTATTTGGAACGTTATTGAATACTGTTAAGAAAGTAGCTAAGAAAAATGGTGCAACTCTGGTTGACATGAGATTTGTTAAACCTATCGATGAAGATATGATCATAGATATCTGTAATACACATGATTATATATTTACCGTAGAAGACAATGTCACACTAGGCGGTGCTGGAACTGCTGTTAATGAGGTTATGACTAAATATTTGTTAAAAAATAACCTGGTAAATATAGGTGTTCCAGATAAAATGATACCTCATGGAAGCCAAGATGAAATATTATCAGAATTAGGTCTTGATGCACTTGGTATAGAAAAGATTACTAATGACCATGTGGATAATATGGTAAAAATAAGTAGTAAAAAGTAAAAACTGGAGAAATCGATATTTATACTCTAACCACATTTGTTGAGTTTTCATCTGCGCATGTACTGAATGGCCATGAAGGGGCTTGTAAAAGAATGCATGGACATAATTGGAAAGTTGAAGTTGAAGTTTGTGGAAATAAACTAGATAATATCGGAATGGTAATAGATTTTAAGGAAATTAGAAACATGACAAAAAGTGTCGTTGATCAGTTAGATCATCGTTTTCTGAATGATTTGAAGCCATTTAAAGAAATAAATCCAACGGCTGAAAATATTGCCCAGCATATTCATAAAGAATTATCTGTAATAATGAATGATAAGCAAATAGAAGTTAAATCAATTAAGCTATGGGAAACAGAAAAATCAGCGGTAACTTTTACAGGATAAATAATGTCTACTAATAAAAAATCTATCAAAGAATTAAACAAATCGAGCTTACCTGATACTCAAGGTCTTGAGGATACGAGAAATTTACCAATTAATAAAGTTGGTATAAAAGATATTCTTCACCCAATGGTTATTAAACAGAGATCAGGGAAAGAACAAACAACGGTTGCAAATTTTAATATGTATGTAAATTTGCCTCATAATTTAAAAGGGACTCATATGTCTAGGTTTGTACATATACTCAATAACCATGAAGACCATATAACTGTAGATACGTTTAAAACAATGATAACAGAAATGCTAGTTCTCTTAGAAGCAGAATCTGGTCATGTTGAGATGCAGTTTCCTTATTTTATAAATAAAACTGCTCCAGCCTCTAAAGTTAAAAGTTTACTAGACTATACTGTTACGTTTATTGGTGAGATTGAGAAAGGAGTATCTAACTTAAAAGTAAAAGTATTGGTCCCTGTGACTAGCCTATGTCCTTGCTCAAAAAAAATATCAGCGTATGGTGCTCATAATCAGCGATCACATGTAACGGTTACTGTAAGCATAAAAGATTTTATCTGGATTGAAGAAATAATAGATATAGTAGAGAAAGAGGCGTCTTCTGAGTTATATGCATTATTAAAGAGGCCTGATGAAAAACATGTAACTGAATTAGCTTATGATAATCCTAAGTTTGTTGAAGACATGGTTAGAGATATTGCAGGTCATTTTACTAATGACGATAGAGTTAGCGAGTATACTGTCGAGTCTGAAAATTTTGAATCTATTCATAATCATTCAGCATATGCTCAAATTCACCAAATAAAAGACTAACTATCTTAAATCTGCATAAAGTGCTCGGATTACTTCTTCCGTCGCAGTATTAGTGATATTCGAAAACATATCGTTTTGAATTTCAATCACTGTTCCTTCTTGCTTAGTAATTATTACTATGTTGAACGAATTAACATCTTTTGAAGATTTCCAAAAAGCTAGATAATCCAGCATTGATGAGCTACTAGCCTCACTATCCTCAACAGATACTTTGATTAGACCATCTTCTTCTTTAGCGGATAAAATATTAATCCCGTAAACTTCTAGAGATTTTATGACTGCTGGCCAAACTCTTGCATAAATATCATTAATATATAATGTGTGAAACCCATTTTCATCTATACTCATGCTTGCCTTACTCCTAACACCTGTTGATTGAACAACCGAATAACCTTTTGATTTAGCCTCTTCCCCTCCAAGATATATATATAACCTTGATATCATCTCGCTTTCAAATTCTGGGTCTCTAGGCCTATTCTGCCACCTAAATTCTGTATCTCCATCGGACATATATTCTTTACCATAATGCGTAATTAAAATATCCAAGGAATCATCTTTTAGCAAAACTCTAGTACTATAACTATCCCGTGTTTCAGGAGCTACAAGGAGAGGCACATATCTGCCAACAATTCTTTGCATAGTGCCTAATTGAGCTTCGCTTAAATTTTCCAAGAAACCAGTTTTCATTATTCCTAGCATATAATCCTTCTTGGATAAACGAAAACCTTCAGCCAGCCAAAAATCAGAAAGCTTCTTCCAAACATATTCTTTATCAGTTGTCTTTACACTAATAAATGAATCCCTACCTGACCTCAGAATGCTTATTCCTTCTAGTTTAGTATCTACCGTAAAAATTTCTATCCCTTCGTCGCTATAGCCCGGTATCTCTAGAGCATCTTTCTGGCTTGGATTAATTAAATCTGGTGGAATTACCAAATCAAATTGAGTGTCATCGTAAGATTTACTTTTTTTGTACACCACCAAGTCTTTTCTCTCTGGAGATGTTAGATTATCTATATATTCAGTTATTGGGGAACATCCGCTAAAAACAAGCAAAGGAAGTATTATTATGGGTAATAGTTTTGATTTCATTATTTAACTTTTAGATATTATACCAGCATTATACAGAGATTCTTCTAGAATATTCTCATATTTACTGTCCAGCCATGTTAATGGCAGCCTTATGCCTTTTTTAATTAAACCCATTCTATGAAGAGCCCATTTAACAGGTATAGGGTTAGACTCAGTAAAAAGATTATCATGTAATATATCTAGCTTAGAGTTAATCTTGTTTGCTTCCTCAGCGTTACCTTCTATGGCAAATTTACACATTTCATGCATACTTAGTGGCGCCACATTCGCAGTTACAGAAATATTACCCTTAAAACCTAGCAAGAGGTCTCTAACAGATGTTTTATCATCGCCAGTAAATATGGATATGTTATCAGCACATTTTTCAAGGAGCTCTTTTGATCTTTCTAGATTTCCAGAAGCCTCTTTTATGGCAATAATATTTGGATGACTAGATAACTTATGGACTGTATCTGGAAGCATGTCGACAGATGTTCTGCCAGGTACATTATATAAAATTTGTGGAATATTAACCTTATCAGCAATCATTTTATAGTGCTCATACAAGCCATTCTGCGTAGGTTTATTATAGTATGGGGTTACTAGCAAGCATCCATCAGCTCCAAGCTCTTTTGATCTTTGAGTGAGCTCTATGGCTTCGCTAGTAGAATTAGCACCAGAACCAGCAATTACTGGTATTCTTTTGTTCACAACTGATAGTGTTGCTTTAATAACTTCCGAGTGTTCTTTAAAATTTAAAGTAGCAGATTCACCTGTGGTACCAACAGAAACTATAACGTCTGTCTTATTTTCAATGTGAAACTCAATAAGTCTCTCTAAAGACTCATAATCTAGAGAACCGTCTCCATTCATTGGTGTAGCAATAGCCACCATACTTCCTTTAAACATACATACTCCTAGTCTAGTTTAAGGCCTATACTCAGTTTTTGGCCAAATATTTAACAATGTGTTAACTAATACCGCCAAAGGTATTGCAAAAAAGACACCCCAAATTCCCCATATTGTACCAAAAAATAAAATTGAAATCAGAATTGCTAGAGGGTGGAGATTTACTGCATCAGAGAATAAAACAGGCACTACCACATTGCCGTCTAGAATTTGTATAATGATATGGGCAAACACGATATACCAGAACTCCGAAGATGTTCCCCACTGAAAATATCCTACAAATACTATCGGTATAGTGACAGCAATGGCCCCGACATATGGAATAATTACTGATATTCCGCAGAGAAAACCTAATACTAAAGAATAGTTGAGCCCTAGAATAGTAAAAAATAAAGTTGATGCTACCCACACAATAATAATCTCTATAAACTTGCACCGAATATAATTTCCTATTTTTAAATCTAGCTCTGCATAAGCTTTTTTTGATAAATCTAATTTTTCTGGAAAAAATTTTTTAAACCATCCATTAATTTCTTTTTTATCAAAAAGTAAGAAAAAAATTAATATAGGAACAATCAACATATAAATCATTGTTTCTATAATACTTCCTGCAGATGATAAAGAGTAAGATACAATCGAGCCATACATATTATATATCTCAGTGTTTAATGCTGAAAAAATATTTGTTAATTGGCCTTCGGTAACCATAGCGTTATCTGATGACGTGAAATTGAGTAATAAAATTTTCCCTTTTTCCAATATCGAAGGTAAAGATTTTACAAATAAAGTGAACTGATCAATCATAAGCGGCAATATTAAAAATAATGTAACCATTGAGATAGCAATAAAAGAGAAATAGACAAGCAATACAATAGTATTTCTTTTGAGTGAATAATTTTTAGTGAATCGGTGTACCAATCCCTCTAGCATATAGGCGAGTATGATGGCTACTAAAATAGGTGTGACCGTAGCTAATAATATATAAGTAATTAGAGAAATAGATAATATTATTAGAGCTAATGCTACTTGATTTGGGTCAGTTAAATGGCTCTCATACCATTCTTTAAAAAATTTGAACATACTCTATTAGCTTTAAACTCGTTTAAATTGCTTTATATATAATAACCATATTCATGGTAAACTAAAACATCAATTTATAATATATCAATACTATTAGACGATGAAAGTATCAAATTTTCCAATTTTTACCCAGAAAGATGTTCCCTCTGAAGCAGAAATAACGAGTCATCAATTAATGATTAAGTCAGGAATGATTAGGAAATTATCATCAGGGCAATACTCTTGGCTTCCTATAGGCCTAAGAGTTATTCAAAAAATAGAAAAAATTATAAGGGAAGAATTAAATAATATTGGGTGTGCAGAGATATTAATGCCATCTGTGCAACCTGCAGAATTATGGAAAGAGTCTGGTAGATGGGATGAGTATGGTCCAGAATTATTAAGATTTAAGGATAGGCATGAGAGAGAATTTTGCTTAGGGCCAACATTTGAAGAAGTAATAACAGATTTAATAAGGAAAGATGTTTCTAGTTATAAGCAATTGCCAATGAATCTATTTCAAATATCTTCAAAATTTAGAGATGAAATTAGACCAAGATTTGGGGTAATGAGAGCTAGAGAATTTATAATGAAAGATGCTTATTCATTTCATGAAACACAAGACTGTCTGGATAATACATATGAAATTTATAAATCAGCTTATCAAAAAATTTTTAAAAGGTTAATGCTCGACTATACAATAGTGGATGCTGATAGTGGAAATATTGGAGGTAATGAGTCTAATGAATTTCATGTGATAGCTGAAACTGGTGAAGATGATCTCTTGCTGGATAATAAACTCAATGGAATGAACTTAGAAATTGCAAAAATTAAATATTCAGAAGATAGCTTGGAGTCAATAATAAAGAAAACTGGCTTAACACATAAAAAAGGTATAGAAGTTGGCCATATATTTAAATTAGGACAAAAATATTCAGAGAAAATGAAGGCTAAAATAACTACTAAAGACTCAAAATCAATAAATATGTTTATGGGTTGCTATGGAATTGGTATTACAAGAATAGTTGCAGCTGCAATTGAACAAAGTCATGACTCAAATGGAATCATATGGCCGAAATCAATCAGTCCTTTTGAAGCTGTTATTATAGAAATAGATGGTCATAAAAATAAAGAAGTTAGATCACACTCAAACGAAGTATATAGTTTACTAAAAAATTCTAAAAAGAATATAATTCACGATGACAGAAATGCAAACTTTGGCAATAAAATGAAAGATTGGGAATTAATTGGAATACCCCATATGATTATCATTGGGAATAATGAAGCTAAAAATAAAACAATTACTTATAGAGCGAGAACTGAAAATACTAAGTTTGAAATTAAAGTGGAAGAAATAGTAAGCAAGCTCAATTGATAAAATTCTTAATTATCTAAAAACCTATAAGAGTCCTTCTGTTTATTATGTTGCTCAATTGCCATCTTTGCTTGATTTAAGGCTTCTTTGGCTAATTTAACTGATTTCTCATAATTCTCTTTTGAATGCTCTTTGGATGCTTTTTTAATTATTTCACCTGTATCTCTCCAAGCATTATTGAGCTTCAATGCTTTCTTATATGTTTTTTTAGCTTCTGAAATATATTTTTCTGATGATTGTTTAGTAGCATCTGACGCTATAACAGGGTTAATAAAAATTATCAAAACTAAAAAAACTAAAAATCTATTCATAATATTCTTCTTAAAAAGTTTTATTTTATCATTCATATAGAATATCCTAATCTATAATGAATGTTCTTATTATATATTATTCTGGAAATGGCTCAACGAAAAAAATGGCTAGATTAATAGCTAGAGGCGTAGAGATGGTAGAAGGTGTTTCATCTGTAATTCGAACAGTTATAAATATATCTAGTGATAATACTACCAATACTGATGCTATCGTAGATAAATCAGATTTAGATCAATGTGATGGAATAATAATTGGGAGCCCAACTCATTTTGGAAACATGTCGGGTTCTATGAAAGCTTTCATCGATACAACAACTGCAGAATGGTTTAATGGATGTTTAACTGGAAAACCAGGAGGGGTGTTTACTTCAACATCAAGCATGCATGGTGGACAAGAGTCAACCCTGCTAAGTATGATGCTACCCCTACTTCATCATGGAGTAATTATTACAGGTGTGCCATATAGTGAAAAAAAACTTAGTACCACTAAGGGTGGAGGGACTCCCTATGGACCAAGTCACGTTTCATTTGAATCAGATATAGAGATAACTGATGATGAAAAAGATATATGTATAAATTTTGGAAAAAGGATAGCCACTCTAGCAAAAAAATTGAACTAATAAAAACTACTTATACTCTATAATTTTTTTAATAAAAGGTATGGTAATTTTTTTCTTTAATGACAATGAAGTCTCGTCAATAAATTTAATGCAATTACATAAAAAATATAAGTCTCTTTTATAGTGATTCATTATATAGTCACATACTTTAGGCGTGAGGTCCCAGCCTCTTTCATATGCATTTTTTTGTAAGACCTTTATTTTATCACTATCATTAAGTTCAGGTATTTCAAGTATTTGATCCCACTTAAGTCTAGAAGCTAAATCAGGAATTGTAAAATTAATATTATTTAATTTTTCAGTAGATGTAATAATCATACTTTTCTTCATTAAAATAAACTCATTGATTAAAGAAAAGATGACTTCCTCATTGATGCTATTAGTGATTAAAAGATCAATATCATCAATAACAAGAGAGTCATACCTCAATATATTTTGAAAATTTATTAATGCTATATTTTTTTTATTTAATATAAATATACTTCTATTAGTTAAATTATTTACTGCTAAACAGAGATGTGTTTTGCCACTAGAATGATTTCCTCTTATGAAGATAATATTTGTTCTATCAGCTATAGTTAAATTCTTTAGGAGCTCAATAGCAATACTATTCTTCCCGAGAACAAAATTATCAAAGCTCTTATCAGTAATAAAACTGAAATTAATAGGTATTTGATCTTTATTGAGTTTAGTTTCTTTCATAAAAGTATATAATTAATAAACTAATATATAATTAAATTCGAATCATTTAAACATGAAAAAAAAAATTAATAAGCTAACTTATGAAAAATCAGGTGTCAGTATTAAGAATGCTGATAAACTTATAGGAAATATCTCAAAAAAGACTGAAAAAACTTATCCTAATGTATTAGCTGGTATAGGTGGTTTTTCAAGTTTATATGCCTTAGATATAAAAAAATATAAGAACCCAGTAATTGTATGCGGTACTGATGGAGTTGGGACAAAATTAAAGTTAGCATCAAAACTTAAAGAACATCGATATATAGGGCAAGATTTACTGGCTATGTGTGTAAATGATGTAATAACATCTGGAGCAACCCCTTTATTTTTTCTAGATTATTTGGCTACAAGTAAAGTTGATGTCAAATTACATACACAGGTTTTAAAAGGAATCAAAAAAGCTTGTGAATCTATTAATATCCCATTGATTGGTGGCGAAACTGCAGAAATGCCTGGTATGTATAGCAAAGATGATTATGATTTAGCAGGGTTTTGTGTTGGTGTTGTAGATAAAAAAAATATTATCAATAAGAGTAAAGTTAAAAAAAGCAATATCTTGATTGGGTTTGAATCCAGTGGTTTTCACTCAAATGGGTTTTCTCTAATAAATAAATTAATAGAAAATAGATCAATATCTTTAAGACAAAAATTTAAAAATACTAATTTAGGTAAAGCTCTGATAAAACCAACAAAACTTTATGCTGATATTTTTGAGTTATTGAGAAATAAAATTAGTATTAATGGTGCCGCACATATAACTGGGGGTGGCTTAACAGAGAATCTTCCCAGAGTAATATCAGAAAAATATACAGCTCATATCGATGAAAGTATGTTAAAAATTCCAGATTTATTTAAATTGATACAAGAAAAATCTATGCTTAATAAAAAAGAAATGTTGAAAACTTTTAATTGTGGCATTGGAATGGTATTGATAATTAATAAAAATGATATTGATGCATTTATAAAGATATTTAGTAAAACTAAATATAAGCCAAAAATTATAGGTTATATTGGCAATCGTAATAATAATAAAAGTATAGTTTATGAGTAGATCTAAAGTAATAATATTTATATCAGGGAATGGGAGTAATCTCCAAAATATAATTAATAATATTGATAATGATTTTCTTAAAATGGACATAACTGCAGTTGTATCAAATAATCCTAATGCGAAAGGTCTCGTAAGAGCCGAAGAAGCAGGTATAGAAACTATGATAATTGATACATCTAATAAATATATTGATGAACTACTAACTCTGATAAATACTTATAATATAGATCTTATTTTACTTTCTGGATTTATGAAAATATTACCAAAAGATTTTACAGATAAATTTTATGGGAAGATTATGAACCTGCATCCATCATTACTTCCAAAATTTAAAGGCTTAGATACACACAAGAAGGTTTTAGCTTCAAAGGAAGAATATCATGGCGCATCAGTACATTTTGTAACATCAAAACTAGATGATGGGCCAGTTATAATACAAGGTAAGACTAAAATACTAAAAAGTGATAGTGAGAATACTTTGCGGGATAGAGTTCATAGAATTGAACATAATATTTTTCCTTTAGCAATAAAATGGTTTATAGAAAAACATATTAAACAAGTTAAAGATAAATGTTTTTTTGATAATGAGGAATTAGAATGCCCTATAGAACACTTAGCAGACTAGTGAATTATAAATATCTGATATTTATTTTTTTTATATTTATTAATAATACTTATGCAGAAGAATTATTAATTTCAAAATATCAGTATGATCTATATAAAGGTAATATCCATTTTGGCTCAAGTGAACAAACATTATTTAAAAATGGTTCCATTTATAAATTTAATATTAAGAGTAAATCTGCTGGAATATTTAAACTTAAAAAAGATAATAGATTGGAGACAACAAGTTTTATCAAAGAAAATCGTATGATAAAACCAATATCATATAAGTTTATAAAAGAGAAAAAGAATAGCTATCAACTAATAGAAACTATTTTTAATTTAGATAATAATTATGCTTATACAATAGAGAATAATAATAAACAAGAACATACTAACATACCTTATTCTCTAGATAGGCTATCTGTACAAATTGATTTCCAAGAAAAGATGAAAACAGGGGTATTTGAATATAAATACAATATTATTGATAAAGGTAGGTTAAGAAAATATTCTTTTGTCCTGCATTCTGATGCTATTATTAATACAGTCTTTGGAGAGACTAATACTATAGTTATTAAAAAATTAATCGAAAATAATAAACGAAGTACTTTAACTTGGTATGCTGTCGATTATGATTTTATACCTGTAAAAATAGAGCAATATCGTAAAGAAGCTCTAGTTTTTACCGTAATACTAAATGAGGTTTACAAATAATTACTTCTGCTTATTTCTTAATCTAAGCGAATTAACTCTAATAAAACCTTCCGCATCTCTTTGATCATAATCACCAGAATCTGTCTCGAAAGTAGATAAATCCTCGCTATATATAGAATAAGGGGATTTTCTTCCAAGCACCATCACATTACCTTTTAAAAGCTTAATTCTGACTATACCGCTAACCTTCCTCTGCGAATCATTGATTAATTTTTGCAAACTTTCTCTTTCGGGGCTAAACCAATAACCATTATAGATTAGTCTCGTATACCTGTTCGCAAGATCTTCCTTTAGGTGTAAAAGTTCACGGTCCATGGTTATAGACTCCATAGCTTTATGCGCTTTATGATATATCGTACCACCAGGGGTTTCATAACAGCCCCTAGATTTAATACCAACATAGCGATTTTCCACGATATCTATTCTTCCAATGCCATGTTTTCCAGCTAATTGATTTAGCTTCTCTAGTACTTTGCATGGTGACAATATTTTCTTATTGATTTTAATAATATCCCCATTTTTAAATTCTAACTCTAAAATATCCGCTTTATTAGACGCCTTTTCAATAGATTTAGTTCTTAACCACATTGACTCTTCTGGGGTTTTCCAGGGATCCTCCAAAATTCCACCTTCATAGGAAGTATGTAATATATTTGCATCCATGGAGTATGGGCTTTTTTTGCCTAAATCAAAATCTATAGCTATTTTATTTAACCTTGCATATCTAACTAAATCTTTTCTTGAATTAAATGCCCATTCTCTCCAAGGAGCTATAATTTTAATTTTTGGATTTAAGGCATATGCCGATAATTCAAACCTGACTTGATCGTTTCCTTTTCCAGTCGCCCCATGACATATAGCGTCTGCCCCTTCTTTTTTAGCTATCTCTATCAGTCTCTTGCTAATCAAAGGTCTTGCGATCGATGTCCCTAGAAAATATTCACCCTCATATATAGCATTAGATCTAAACATTGGATATACATAATCCTTAACAAATGTTTCCTGTAAATCCTCTATATATATTTTTTTAATTCCAAGTTTTTTGGCTTTAACTTTAGCATCTTTAGTTTCCGAGCCCTGGCCTATATCAGCAGTAAACGTAATAACTTCACACTCATACTTCTCCATCAACCACTTTGCGATGACTGATGTATCTAATCCACCAGAATATGCTAAAACAACTTTTTTAAATTTCATCAATGTTATTTTCTTCTCCAATAGTAGGCTCTACCCATCTGAAACCATTGTTAGTTGACTCTTTTTTCCAAAAAGGAGCTTCTGCCTTTAATGCTTCCATGATATCGCGCGTAGCATTGAATGCATTGTCTCTATGCTCTGACCAAGAAGCAACAATAACTATTGGATCTGTTGGTTCTAATGCTCCAACTCTATGGATAACAAGGCCATCAATAATCTTATATTTTTTAATTGCAGCATTCACTATGTCTTCTAGATATTTTTCTGTCATTCCCGGATAATGTTCTAACTCCATATTCTGAACTTCTTCATCATCATTAAAATCTCTCACAGTACCTACAAAAACAGATGTTGCTCCAATCTTAGGATTATTTTGTAAAACATTTTTTTTATAATCAACCAATGACTGCCATGGGTCAAATTTTTCATTCATAATTTCAATTTTCATAATTAACCACCTGTAACTGGAGGGAAAAAAGCAATTTCATCTCCATCTTTTAATTTAAAGTTTTTGTCAACATACTCATGGTTTACAGCTACTAATACTCTGATGGGAGTCTTTTTACCAACTGTTAAGCTTTTCCATAATTCATTAGCTGAGAGGCTAGTCTCAATTTTAAGATCTTCAGAATCTTTGCCCATTATATCTCTAACACTAGCAAAATATTTAACATAAATTTTCATGATTTGCCTATGTATCATAGTTATAAAAATGATTATTATCAACAAAATTAACAATTTGCTTTAAAAAAGTCAAAAATTACTAAAACAGTATGTTTAAGTCTTAGATTTTCTTGCTTGATTACCTGATATTACCCCTAACATTATAGAAGCATAACAAATAATAGCTAAAAGCCATTCTCCACTGTTTATACCAGGATAAAGTGGGACTAAAGGGAAAAACATAAGAGTGACAAAAAATCCAGTAGTGAGTTCTATAAATCCATAATCTGGAAACACTTGAACGAGTAAATCAAAGGCAGCCATGTAACCGGCAACAGCCGATATCAGATAAAAAAAATAACTCATAAATATATACATATACTGATATTAACTTTCTAATATTGATATTACAACTTAGCAAACTATAAATATAATTATTATCCACCAATATATGACATTTCTACTTTATTTTTTTTACTTTTATCAATCTTATTAATAACTCTCAATTGAGAATACTGGTCATTTCTATTAGACCAAACTTTAATAAAATAATCATTAAAAGATAAGTTGTTTTTTTCATTTCTAAAGTAACTAGAAAAATTATAAGGCTTATCTGAAAACAAACATGTATAAAAATTACCATTTGCTGATAGCCTGCCACGGTTACATTCAGAACAAAAAGGTTTTGATATAGACGAGATAAAAGCAATATTCAATGCATAATTATCTATAGACCATTTCTCAGATGTAGAATCTATTAAATCAGGTAGTTTTTTTAAACTAAAATATTTCCCAACTAAATCTTTGGTTTCTTTTGAAGAAAATACATTGCTCAGAGACCAATTATTAGATTCTCCTACATCCATATATTCAATAAACCTTAACTCAACGCTTTTGCCTAAAAATTTTTCTACCATAGGGATAATTTCTTTATCATTTACTCCTTTTATAACAACCATATTTACCTTAACACTATCAAATATACTAATAACATTATCTATAGCCTCTGATACTAAAATATAGTTATTATTAACAGGATTCATTATATTCGCTACTTTTTGAGACGAAGCATCCAAACTTATAGTTACTGAATCTAACCCACTTTTCTGTAAGGCTATTAGTTTTTCTTTGGTTAATAAAGACCCATTACTAGTAATCATAACCTTATCAATCAATGCATCTTTTTTTAAACCTTCAACCAAATACTCAATATTTTTTCTTAGAAGCGGCTCTCCACCAGTAAGTCTAATTTTCTTTAAACCAAATGGTTTTAAAGTTTTAGCAACCTCTATGATTTCCTCATATGTCAGTAATTCATTTTTTTTCAGAAACTGATGCTTACTATCAAATATCTCCTTAGGCATACAATATGTACATCTAAAATTACATTTATCAGTGACTGAAATTCTTAGATACTCAAATTGTCTATTTAGTTTATCTTTGATCATTTTAATTGCAAACTTTACATTTATTATCTTTAATTATTTTAACAGTTCTAAAACTCATATACTTTAAATCTACTAATAATAATTTACTTTCTAGTGATTCACCAAAGCCTATCAAAGTCTTTATAACCTCAGTTGCCTGAAGGGAGCCTATCATCCCAGTTAATGTAGATAAAACTCCGAGGTCTATGCATGAGTTGATTTCGTCCTCTATATCGTCATAAAGACAATTATAACAAGGCATATCAGATAAATCATTTCGGAAAACTGCAACTTGTCCTTGCATCTTTATAGCAGCACCCATCACTAAGGGTTTTTTTAAAAATAAAGATATCTTATTAATCAGTGATCTTGATTTAAAATTATCAGTAGCATCAATAATTATGTCTACATCTTTCATAAGACTAACTGAATCATTTGTGAATCGTATATTGTAACCTTCAATATTTATATCAGGATTTAATATCTTCAATCTTTTGCATGCTACGTCAGCTTTATATAGGCCAAGGTCTTCAGAAGTATAAAGTATTTGTCTCTGAAGATTTGTTTCATCTACTATGTCATCATCTATCAATGTAATTTTACCAAGCCCTGAAGTTGATAAATACTGAGCAACTGGACAACCAAGACCCCCAAGGCCTATTATCGCCACATGTTTTTGTTTTAAGATCTCAAGCCCATCAGTTTGAATTTCTTCTAAAAGAATATGCTTGTTATATCTCAAAAGATCATCATTTGATAATTGAAGTCTAGTTCTTTTTTTTACCTTCATTAAACTTCTCAAGTTGTTCTTTAGTTGCCTCTTTTTGATGCTTACTCTTATATTCAGAATAAGGCATTCCATAAACTAATTCTCGAGCTTCATCATAAGTCAATTTATCTCCTAATTTCTCAGCTTCTGACATATACCATTTAGATATACAATTACGGCAGAAGTTTGCCAAATTCATCATGTCAATATTTTGAACATCAGGGTTCTTTCTCAAATGATCAAGTATCTTTTGAAATGTTGCAGATTCTATTTTTAATTTTTTAGCCATTGCAAGCTTGTCATCATATAACATAGTATTCCTCATATATTTATAATATAAATATACCATGAAACCAAGTGAACCAAAGTGTTCATGTTTTAGATTTTATTAGGCTTTCTTTTAATTTGACTTATTTGTATACCTAATATCACAATAATTAAGCCTATAAGATAATTCCATGACACATCTTCATTAAAAAAGATAACACCGAACAAGATAGCCCAGACAGGGATAAGATAATTCATTATAGATATAAAGGTTGCCCCTGAAGATTGTAATATTTGAAAATATATAATCGTTGCAATAGCTGTACAAAAAACTCCTAATATAACTATTGCCAAAATATGTTCATAATCGCCATATGAGTGTGGGGCTAGGTCAATATTTAACATTATATATATACTCATAATAGCTGCAGAATACAATATCACTCCTGTTGATGCATTCAGAGGATTTGTAATTTTAAATCTCTTTCCATACACTGCAGCAAATGAATAAAGTATTGCTCCACTTATGACCATCAATTCAGAATAAATACCATCAATTATATTATTTTCAATAATATTTTTGTCCGGCATAATTAAAATAATAATTCCAGTAAATGCAACTAAAAAACCAATAAGTTTTTTCTTTGTCATATTTTCATCATTCAAAAAAAAATGAGACAATATTAATGTAGAGATGGGCATTGTTGACATTAATATACCAGCCAAAGAACTATCAATTCCAATTTGTCCATATGAAATTAATAGAAAAGGAGCTACAATTCCCACAATACTCATAAAAAAGTAATAACGCCAGTTTGATAAATCGATATTAATCTTTTTAAAAACTGTTAAGACAAAACCCAGAAGCACTATACTAGCAATAAGTAGGCGTCCTGTTACTAAGACTTCTGGACTATAAGCTTCTAGCGCAAACTTATTAAGAGTAAAAGCGCCTCCCCAAATAGCCGATAACAGTAATAATAATATCCAATTCGTTGTATATGAAGTCATCTTAAGTTATCCTTTTTTTATAATGAGATTATATAATTACTTTATCTAAAATATGAAAATTTTATCTATAAATATTTCTGAGCCCAAAAAAGTCATGTTTAACGGCAAAGAGCTTACCACTAGTATATATAAAAAACCAATAGAAGGCTCCATTGAGGTTACTGAGGTTGGATTGTTTGGTGATAGGCAAGCAGATATGAAAGTTCATGGAGGGTATGACAAAGCTCTATATGCATACTCACATAAGCATTACCAGACTTGGTCAAAAGAAATGAATCAAGATTATAGTGAATTTGGACTAGTTGGAGAAAATCTTACAATTGATGATTTTGATGAAAAAGAAATATATATTGGTGATGAACTAAAAATTGGTAATTGTCTCTTCCAAATCTCTCAACCAAGAATTCCCTGTTATAAAATTGGAATAAAAATGAATAGTAGAGATTTTACAAAAAAGTTTTCTCAAAGTGGTCTATTAGGATCTTATTTAAGAGTATTAGAAACAGGAAGCATATCTAGAGGTGATGAGGTTGAATATATAAGAAAAGAAAGTGACAGTATGTCTATATATGAAATTTCTGAGATATTATTTCAAGATATAAATAATATTGATAAAATGAAGAAAGCGGTAGACTTAAAATATTTGACAGAAGAAATCAAGGAAAGGTTTAGAGAAAGATTGATGAAACTAGGAGATTATAGTTCTTTATAGATATATGAGAGTATCTAATATCAAAATAATAGAAGATGATATAGACATAATAAGTTGCTCTGGTGACGATATAAGTGGTTCCCACCCTCAAATATTCTTAAAAGTTAATAGTGAAGATGGAACTGTAGAATGTTATTATTGCGGTAAGAATTTTATACAGAAATCAATGTTTAAGAAAAAGTAGTTATGTTTAAAGATAGAATATCAATTAAAGAAGTAGAAGAAGGAAATGAACTTAGTCCAAAGTTTAATTCTGATGGGTTTATCCCAGTTGTTACTACTGATACAAAAACAGGTGTCTTATTAATGCATGCATTCATGAATGCAGAGGCTCTTAAGCTTACAATTGAGAAAAGAGAAGCTCATTATTATAGTAGAAGTAGAAAATGCATATGGCATAAAGGTGCCACTAGTGGTTTTGTACAAAAAGTTGATAGCATATTTATTGATGATGACCAAGATTGTGTATGGATTAAAGTGACTGTAGCTGGAAATGCAAGCTGTCATGTCGGTTATTTTTCATGTTTTTATCGTGAAATAAAATATGATGGTAAAAAAGCGAAACTAACCTTTACTGAAAAAGAAAAAGTATTTGATCCAGATGAGGTATATGGAGATGCTCCTAACCCCACTATATTATAAATTATTAAAACTAAGGTTTTGACTAAAAAATCTTCCTAGTAAGCCTATAATATAAAAGTTTATAGTTAAATATAAAGGCCCTAATTCCATTGAAGCATAAAAATAATATATAGACGGAATCGGGCTATAATTAGAAAAATAATAGTATGTAAAATGAATAAATATTATAACGGGAACAATAATGAGTGCTCCATGTATTATATTGATAATAGTACTTTTTAAATAACCCATAACCTTATGAACAATAAATCTAATAAATTCAGTATAACAAAAAAATCTTCATGGTCACTAATTTTAGCAGCTAAATACTTCAAGCTAGATAATTTTGATGACATATCTCAGGTAACTATAGAAAAAGTATTAAATAAGAAAAAATATCAGTATAAATATAGTATAGAGAAACAAGAGGTGATTGATAATAATTTTGATATAGATGAATATACAAATAATCTCTTCAAGCTATATCTTCCTATAATATTTAATAATAAAAAGACTTTTCTGATAGGTCATTTAGCGCAAACCTTGGATGGATTCATAGCAACACAATCAAGTGAGTCGAAATATATAAGCTCTCAAGAAAATCTTATCCATATACATATGTTAAGAGCAATATCAGATATAATTATGGTAGGGTCTAATACTGTTAAATCAGATAATCCTATGCTTACAACAAGACTCGTAAAAGGTGAAAATCCTATGAGGATTATTTTAGATAAAAACAACAAGCTTAGTAAAAAATACCATGTATTTAATCATAAAGACGATAATGGTTATAAAATTATTCATGATAAATTAAAATCAAGAGATCAAAATATATTTCAATTACCTCTAATAAATAATCAGTTTGATGAAAAAGATATACTATCATTGCTAACTAAGCTAAATAAAAGAATAGTTTTCATAGAAGGTGGCGGAAAAACTATTTCAAAATTTTATGAAAAAAATTTACTTGATAAATTACATTTATGTATCAGTCCAATAATATTAGGGGAAGGAATTAGTAGCTTTATAATTCCAAAACAAAAGTCATTGAAAGAAGTTTGTGAACATAAAATATCTTATATGAAGATGGGTAGTGATATTTTATGTGATATTGATTTATTTTGATTTAATTTGTAAAAAAAAATAAAGTCCTGGTAAAGAACATATTAAATTTAATATCCCATATATGATGGATACACTAATACTTGAAGACGCTGAAAGCCCTAAAAGCAAAGATAGTAAAAGAGCGGTTAATTCTCTTATCCCCCAACCTCCAATACTGATTGGTAAAGTCATAGAAAATAAGATTATTGGAGAAAAAACCATAAACGCAAGATAATCAATATCTAGCCCTAATGAAACTGCAGATATTACATAGATAAGTACATATGAACACACAACGAAAAACGATAGTATTAAATGCCTCCAAAACACCTCCCCGGAAAAAACTGCATAAATATTATGACCAATTTTCTTATCATTTAACATTTTTTTAATTTTCTTATTCAGAAATAGTTTAAATATAAAAAATATTAATAATGAAGGGAAAAATAAGTAAAGGAAAGCTTCGTATTTATTATTTATAAGAAAATAAAAAGTTAGAGAAACTATGAAAAAAGCAAGCAGCATAATTTGACCAGATAATCTCTCAAAAATAACAGCTTGTACGGATTTTCCTATTTTTAGAATTTCCATTTTATTTTCTGTAGTGTGATAAATGCGAAACATATCTCCCATAATTCCACCTGGCAAAATATTATTCATAAAACTAGATATATAATAAAATTGGATAGAATTCCTAAAACTAATATTCAGATTAGTAATTTTAGAAATATACATCCATCTATATGCTGATAAAAAATGCTGTATAATACTTATGAGCATAATTAATAAAATATACCGTATGTCTATGATGGAAAGCATATTAGATATATTGATTCCATAATTCTCAATAATATAATAAATTATTAAAATAGATAGGATATACTTTAAAGAATCTTTGATATTCATTATGTTAATATTAAAATATCTTTATGGCCTACAATAATTTTTGATTTACCAGTTACAATATCTTTCAATTTTACCTTTCGCCATTCACTCAGCATATCTTTATTTGTGATATCATCTTTTTTTAATGGTTTACATATTGTATCTAAATACATTTTTTGAAAACATTTAGAATTTTCATCATAAGATTTTAATTCCCAAGAAGAGTCTTCAATCTGAAAATTATATTTTTTCTTCATACTATACTCTCTTATAAGTTCAATGCTTTTTGCGCCAACCACATATCCAGAACTCTTATTAGTTTCCTGATTTTTATTAAACATCGTTAAAATATATTTATCATACTTATGACTAGAAGCCCATTTAATGCTCCCATCAAAACATATAGAAAAATATATTATTTTATTTTTACCTATTTTATCTAAAAGTTTCTTAATAAATAATGTTGGAAGTATATCTGACATTGCTGACAAACTAATTAAATCGTAATTATTAATAATATTTAATGATTTTAAAATATCAGTATTCATTAACTGAATATTTTTAGTTTTGATTGTATCTATTTTTTTTAACTTATACTTTGTCGGAGATTCTTTTAAAATATTATAATCTTTTCCATTTAGATAACTATAAGTTGATGCATAAAAATCTCTTAAAAGCTTAGAGTCATAATCTATGAGGAGCATTTCCTTGAAAATTATTTTCTTGCAATGACAGTATCTTAAAAATGATCCATTTCCAGAGCCTAGGTCAATGATTCGATTAAAGGAAGACCTGTCTTTTTTATACTGTTCTTTTAACAAATTACTTCTATATTTTAAATCATATTGTTCTCGTGCTTTAATCCACGATAATGAAAATTTATCTTGTTCCATATAACACCATTTTAAAATTTCTTGCTGCTCTCTTCCAGCCATACTTCCCAATGCTAGAAGATACTTTTTTAGAAGTATAATTATTGAAATTATACTCGATGGTTTCAGCTAATGATTGAATATTATTTTCTTCGACAAAATCAACATCTCTGCTTTTCAATACTTCCCTTAATACTGGCAAATCTGTAGTAATAACTTTAACTCCAGAAATTGAAGACTCCAGTAATGCCATGCCAAAGCCTTCATAATGTGTCGCAAGTATGAATAACTTTGATTTTTTTAAATAATCAAGCATAGTCTCAGTTTCCACTGAACCTAAAAATGTTATTTTATCTTCCAGTCTATAACTCTTAACCAAAAGGTCTAGTCTTTGGTAATAATCCTTATCAATACTATAATCTCCTATAATATTTAAATGCCAATCAAATTTTAGTTTACTCAATGACTTTATCAGCCACTCATGTCCTTTCCTTGGAATTATATTACCAATTGATATAAGGTTTTTAGAATTAGTAGCGGTATTATAATTAAAAAAACAATCTCTGATACCTGGATATACTACATGTATCTTTGAATTCTTATTTAAATACTTACTAATTTTTAATTTCATATATTTGCTTACAGTTGTTATTGATTTTGCATATGTAAAAGCTATTTTTTCATTAAAATATAATTTAAGATTAGATGATCTTTTAGAGGGATCTTCTAATGAGCATGGATGATGTACTAGTAAACTAAGATTGCCAAATTTTTTTATAATATATTTGATTCTGTTAGCTAGATAGCCATCTACTATTATAATGGACTCTTTTGGTATTTTCTTTAATTTTGTAAAAAGCTCAATACTAGAAATATCATGTTTGACTACTATGCCAGAGTGATAAATAAATATTTTTTTTAAATACTTGCACAATTGAATATCATATAATGTTCCACCGGTAATAGTACTGCCGAATTTAGGATAAATAAAATATATTTTTCTCATTCATTAATTTTTTGTTCATAAGATGCTGATGCGACATGTGACTCATTTAAAATCATCTTAATTGAATATAACTGTGAAGTATCAAATTTTTCTTTTTTTAATTGGCCTATAAAGTCCATAGTTAATTGTTTTGCCATAAATTCTGTAGTTGTTATTATTCCTGAGAATAAATCAATATCATCAAGATTTTTATAATTATAAGCCTTGATACAATTATTAAGTAATTTTGACGCAAGCCCAATATCTATTACAACATTTTTATCTGTTATTCGATTACTTCTAATCACCAAATCTATTACATAAGTTGCGCCATGGAGATTTTTAGCGGGCCCAAAAAAATCATCTTTTAAGCTATGAGCTATAAATAAATTATCTCTTACAGTTACTTCATACATAGTTATTTATCTCCATAACTTACTACTTTACAAAAAAATTTCTGTCCTTTTATCATTTCAGAGAAAAATTTTGGCAGCTTATTAAAATTTATCATTTTGTTTTCTACTAGATGATCTAATCTCTCATCATTTAACATACTAATTGCTAACTCTCTTCTTTGGACATTATTCCAGTATTTGCTTCTATTATGGGAAACTTTTGATACTTGAGAAAAAATAATCTTAATCCTTTTTGAAAGGAATTCTTCACCAAATTTAACTCTGGAAACATTATCTCCATACCAACTCAATATACAAATAGTGGCCTCATCTTTAACATGCTTGCTTAGGCTATTTATAATATCAGCATTTCCAGAACACTCATAAATAATATTTGCCTTATAGTTTTTAGGTATCTGGGTTTTAAAATTAATATTAAATATTTTAGAAAGTTTACTTTTTTTTGTATCACTATCAACCAGTAATATTTCACAACCAGGTATGGATTTCAGTAAGTAGGCCATTAAAAATCCAACTACTCCAGAACCTATGACTAATATTTTATCACCACAAGACGGCAACGTATCCCACATACCATTTACTGCAGTCTCCATGTTTGCTGTCAATAAACACCTTTTTAGTGGAATTGATTCTGAAATTAGAGTTACCTCAGATTCATTTAATACATAATGTGTTTGATGAGGGTACAATGTATATACATATTTTCCTTTAAACTTAGATGAACCTTCTATTACTTTACCTATATTCATATACCCATATTTAACATCTGAGCCGAATTTTCCCTCTTGATATGGGCACTTCATTAATTCTTTTTGACTGTCAGGAACAGCTCCGGTATAAACAATTTTTTCTGTTCCATAGCTGATTCCACTATATACTGTTTGAATTAAAATCTCGTTTTCCTTTGGTGAATCAATAGTATGGCTTTTTATATAACTACTATTTTTTTTCTTAATCCAGAATGATTGTGCGTTTATTTTTTTCATACTACACTTAAATATTAATTATGATTAATTTCTTTATACTAAAAACTATCTCGAGAGCATATTTAGCCTTAATAATATTGCTTGGTGCTATTTTATACAAAGACCTAACACTATTAATAGTACTACAAAATACTATATTATTTTTAATTATTTCAACTCTTATATTTTATATATTTAACCATTTTAAGGAAAATAAATTTACATATGCTTCTGAGGTAACATATTTAAGGGTAATAATATCAATAATTCTTCTATCTATATCTATAAATGCATTTTCAGACCAAGATATTTTAAAAAATTTTTACCATAATAGCTACTTTTCCTTGATAGCTTTTTTAGCTTTATGCTTGGATGGGGTTGATGGGTATATAGCAAGAAGATTTAATGAACAAAATAGTTTTGGAGAAATATTTGATCAAGATGCTGATACTCTATTAATATTAATACTATCTATCTCTTTATATCTGAATAAAGATGTATCCATAATAGTATTTTTAATCCCCACCTATAGATATTTATTTTTAATATCCATGAATAAATATAAATGGATGAAGTATGATCTTCCAGAAAGTTATTATAGGAAAATTAGCTGCGCCCTATCAACATTTTTATTAATAATTTGTCATAGCCAATATATTAAAGATATATCATTAAGTTATTTAGTATTGATATCATTATTTGTCATTACTTTTTCTTTCGCAAAGGATATACTTTGGTTATATAAGAGGGAAAAGCATGAGAACATATAAGGTATTAATTATCATCGTAAGTATATTTTTTACTCAATTAGTTATTGCTAAAGATGATGCTTATGTTATTGATGAGTCTCACTTTAGTTTAGGATTTCTAGTTGAGCATGCTGGCTATGCAAAAACACTTGGAATGTTTAAAAAAGTCAGTGGTTCATTCTCCTATGATAAAGATAAAAATATTCTCTCAAATGTAGAAATAATTATTGATACATCTAGCGTATTTACCAATCATGAAAAAAGAGATTCACACTTAAAAAGTCCTGACTTTCTTAATGTAAAAAGTTTTCCAATAATGACTTTTAAAGCAGCTAATAATGATTTAAATAAAAACCCTAATAAAGTTTCTGGAGAATTAACATTACTAGGTATATCGAAAAAAATTATTCTAAATGCTGTTATTAATAAAATTGAGAAATATCCCTTTGGTTTCACTAAACCAATTGTGATGGGTGTATCTGCAACAGCTAGCTTTAATAGATCAGACTTTGGCATGAATTATGCTGTTAAAAAAAATCTTGTTGGCGATCAAATAGATTTGATAATAGAGTTTGAAGCAATTAAACAATAGATGAAGCATAAAGATACTCAATTAGATCCAAATAAATTAAGGTCATATATAGATTTAGTTGGCTATAAAGAATCTCCTGTCTTGAAAGAACTACGTGATGAGACATCTGGACTTGGCGATATCTCTATAATGCAAATTGGTGCAGCACAAGGAGCATTAATTAAAATGATTTGTACGTTAGGTGGGTTTACAAAATGTATTGAAATAGGTGTGTTTACAGGGTATAGCTCTATTTGTATAGCAGAAGGCATGGCAAAAAATGGAAAGCTATTTGCCCTAGATAAATCTAAAGAGTTTACTCACATTGCAGAAAAATATTGGGATAAACTAAAACTTAATAATAAGATAGAGCTTTTACTAGGGAATGCTAAAGATACCTTGGATAATTTTATTTCTAGTAATCTTGAAAATACATTTGATTTCGTATTTATAGATGCTGACAAAAGTAATTATTTAGATTATTATGAAAAATCTTTAAAATTAATTAGATCGGGCGGAATAATTATTATAGATAACACAATCTGGAAAGGAAAAGTATTAGATGAAAATGATAACTCTTCTAGCACTAAATCTATAAAATTGTTAAATAATTTCATAGCTAAGGATGAAAGAGTTGACCATTGCCTTATATCGATTTATGACGGAATGACTTTATGCATAAAAAAATAGATAGAGTAATTAGTTTCTACAAATTTACTCAAATAATAGAAACCGAAAGAACTAGATTTAATATTTTTAATTTTCTAAACAACTTAGATATATTAGGGACAGTACTAATTGCGAATGAAGGTATTAATGCAAATATATGCGGACCAGTACAAGATATTGAGTCAGCCAAAACATATATCAAGAAATTATTAGGTTTAGGAGATATACATTTTAATGAATCAAAAGTGAGTGAAAAAGTATTTACTAAGTTAAAAGTGAAAGTGAAAGATGAAATTATTAAAGCAGGTTTTTCTATATCAGAAGAAGTAATTGCTAAAAATAAATCTTTAGAGCCCAAGGATTGGGATGTACTGCTAGAACAAGAGACCCTTGTAATTGATATGAGAAATAGATTTGAATACCTAATGGGGACTTTCAAAAATTCAAAAAGCCTTAATCTTTTGAATTTCAGTGATATAGAAAAATCACTTAAAACAATAGAAGACATAGATAAAGAAAAAGATATTGCAATATTTTGCACTGGTGGAATAAGATGTGAAAAAGCTAGTGTAGCCTTAACTAATCTTGGTTTTAAAAATGTTTTTCAGCTCAAGGGTGGCATAATTAATTACCTGAACAAAAATACAAGCAAAGGCAGGTGGGAAGGCGATTGTTTCGTATTTGATGACAGGATAACTCTCTAGTCCACAACATAAGATGTATTGGATAAAAGATTCAAAGCTTCAGATTCAAAAAAATCAAGCATCTTATCATCAACATAATTATTTTCACTTCCTTTAATATATAATGTAACATTTTTTGGAAGATCCAAGCCCTTTATCATTTTATTTTCAGACGAGATGATTATCTCTTTACCAAGAGTAATGCTAGAAACCTTTTTTACAGCAAAAGGTGGTCCGTCAACCTTATCTTTTAAGATAAAAAATATATATGGTATTAATTTTAAAGATCTATATATTTTGTTAGATAATTTTATTTCAAATGTAAATTTATTAGAAGATGAGTTTAATTCTTTTAATGCTTGGATATAAGGAGCCTTATCTTTAATTAAATTATTGTCAACAACATTATTTAAAATTTCTTTTGTTAAGGTAGCATCATTTATTTCAATAGAATAATTTAGCTTCATATTATAGACAGTTATATCAGATGGATTCAAAAATATGAGCTTATCAAAAGTTTTTATAATTTTTTCTTTATTTGACTTGGAATCAATTCTTCTTAAAATATTGATATATTCTTCCAAAATCAAACTATCATTATTTTTTATTGATATAGCTTTTTCATAAGAATCTGCAGACAATAATAGATTATCCGTAATAATATAAGATTTAGCTAACATGACCCAGCCTTGATAATAATCAGAATCTTTTTCTAATTTTATTTTAAGCACAGGTATATTCTTTTTAATAGTAAGAATATTATTTCTAATCTCTTGGTGTTTACTTAATATTTCATCATACTCTTGTTTTTCTAATACCCCAGAATCTTTAAAAAAAATTATGGTAGCCCCAATGAATAGAATTATAAAAATTAAATTGATGCTCAAACCTTGTTTTGCTAATCTAGATTTTTCACCAAAGTTTTTATATAGAAACAAAAAATATATAAATGATAAAAGGGCTAAAATTAAATAAATCACTTTTTTAAACTTCTCCGAAAAAAGTAATAACTAATAATAAATAAAAATAAAAATGGCCCAAGCCATAATATTAAATTTCTAGGAGAAAAAGAAGGTTCATATAATATAAAATCACTATATCTTTCAGACATATATCCTTTGATATAGTCTTCATCTTTTCCCTCATCTACCATCTCTCTTACCTTATTTCTTAGATCAATTGCTAGAGGAGCTTCAGATTCAGCAATATTTTGATTTTGGCAAACCATACACCTTATTTCAGTTATCATTTGATTATAAAGAATATCATCTTTTTTTGCGTCAGCTAATGCTCCTATTTGTATAACAGATATCAGTATTCCAGCATATATAAAATCTTTAATTGCCTTCATTAATCTTCTCAACCATGGGTATTATTTGCTGTTGATAAATATCATTAGTGATAGCTCCAATATGCTTTGCTCTGATTATTCTATTTTTATCAACTAAAAAAGTTTCTGGTACTCCATATACTCCCAAATCTAAACCAAGCTGACCAGTATAATCATATATATTATAAAGGTATGGGTTGCCATAAATTGATAACCAGCCAAGCGCATCATTTCTCTCGTCTTTATAGTTTATACCAACTATCTTTAATTTTTTATCTTTAGCTATATTTGTTAATACTGAATGTTCTCTGATGCATTCTAAACACCAGCTAGCCCATACATTTAATAGGAATGGCTCATTAGGCAACATGTATATATCTGATTTATAACCAGTATTTAATTCTACTAATTCATAATTCGGCAATTTTTTACCAATCAACGGCGACTGTATAGTTCTGGTTTCTATAAATAAACCAAAAAAAAGAACTGCTATAAAAAAAATAAAAATAATCAGAGGTATTTTAATCTTCATCTTATTTTACCCTGAAAGAGCTATAGATTTACTCTTTCTTTTAGAGAGAACACTGAGAACTCCGCCGAAAACCATCATCAAAGCTCCCAACCATATCAGTCTAATAAAAGGCTTATGATATATTCTAACAGACCACACATCATCATTTATAAGACTACCCAGGGTGATGTATAAATCTCTACTGAGCCCTGGATCTATGCCAGCTTCTGTCATTGGCATATTATTATTAGAAGCATATATTCTTTTTTCAGGATAAAGCTCTGTTATAAGATTATTGTTTTCATATACAAGAAATTTAGCCTTAACTCCTAAGTAATTAGGTCCATCATATTCGCTTATACTTTTAAATTTAAAAGCATAATTTTTAATTTCTATTGTTTCCCCAATTTTTACTACAATTTCTTTTTCAACCTTATTATTTTCAACAATTGTTGCTCCTAAAATAAAAACTGCTAATCCAAGATGAGCTAAAGTCATTCCTATATTTTTGAAAAATATATTCTTTGTCTTAGAAAGATAATATCTGTTGATCAAATCATATATTATGTTGAATGATATCCAAATGAATATGAAAACTCCCAACAATACATTTAAATTGAAGTTATCAAAAAAAGCTATACTTAATAAAGACAAAAATATTACAACCAATAAACTTGCGAGTAAGTGCTTGAGTATATATTTTTTATCCTTACGCTTTGAAAGAAACAATATAGGTATATACCCCGCAAGAAGTGCTAATGGTGTCATGATTGGAAGAAAAACTGCATTATAGTATGGAACACCGACAGATATTTTTTCAAGTCCAAGTAAATCTAACAGCAAAGGATACATTGTTCCTAATAATATTGTAAAAGTTGCTGTTACAAGAAGAATATTATTAATTAAAAAGAAGCTTTCTCTTGAAAAGAAATCAAATGAAATATTATCTTTAATTTTAGGTGAATTTTTAAAATAAATTAAAAGTGATCCTCCGACAACTATAGTTAAGAATAATAAGATAAAAGCCCCTCTTGCTGGATCATTTGCAAATGAGTGTACTGAAATAAGAATTCCTGACCTTACTAAAAAGGTTCCTAGTAAACTTAATGAAAAAGCCATAATTGAAAGCAAAATAGTCCAGTTTTTAAACATTGATTTCTGTTCACATGTTATCAATGAGTGTATTAAAGCTGTAGTTATAAGCCATGGCATAAATGATGCATTTTCTACAGGGTCCCAGAACCACCAACCTCCCCAACCTAACTCATAGTATGCCCACCAGCTGCCTAGAGCGATTCCTAATGTCAAGAAACTCCATGACATTAGAGCCCAAGGTCGTATCCATTTTGCCCATTCCTTTTTAAAATCATGTTGTAAGAGACAAGTAACGGCAAAACTAAAAACAACAGATAATCCCACGTATCCCATATAAAGCATAGGCGGGTGTATGATTAAACCAAAGTCTTGTAACAAAGGATTCAAGTCTTTGCCATCAATAGGTATCGAAATATTTTTTTCAAAAGGGTTTGAGGTGAATACTAGAAAAAGTAAAAATCCTAGATTTAGAAAACCCATAATTGATAAAAATTTAAGCCTGAATTGTGTATCCAAAGATTTGCTATACATGCTTGCCATAAATGTCCAAAAACTTAATATTAAACACCATAAAAGCATAGACCCCTCATGTCCGGCCCAAGTGGCTGATATTTTATAGAAGAATGGTAATGCAGAATTTGAATTAGAAGAAATATATTTTAAAGAGAAATCATCGTTTACAAAAGCAACAATCAAGCAAATAAAAGCTATTAGAACTAATGGAAATTGAAGTTTTGATGTAGATAAAATT
>Ga0257114_1000440_pt1 | contig 32618 bp, 20 predicted proteins | sample SI112_10mmetaG_FD_190149 | JGI IMG/M metagenome (GOLD analysis project Ga0257114, IMG submission 190149) | Marine microbial communities from Saanich Inlet, British Columbia, Canada - SI112_10m | ecosystem: Environmental > Aquatic > Marine > Inlet | place: Canada: British Columbia | collected...
AAAACGTATCGCCGAGTCTTTCGAGAAGAGACGACGACGATCCGCGCGGCGCATCGTCCATGCCCCCGTCATCCCGCCGCTCCAGGATCAACGTCGCCAAATCGTCGTAAAACGTAATCGGGTGCTGCTCTTTTGACTTCTTCTCCGCGTCGTCGTCTTCGCAACTCGGAATTCCGTCGCAATACTCCCACGCCGCCGTCCCCTCGTCCACGTAACACCACGGTCCGTACCGCAGCGGGTGTCCGCGCCGTCCGTTGCGACAGTAATTACGATCCGCGTCGTCGACGACCGCGTCGTCGCCGCGCTCGACCCTCGACCACGCCGCGCACGTCTTCCCGCTCGCCGACGCGTCGCGCGTCCCCGCGTAGTCCGACCCGCGCCCCAACCGCGCGACGATCCCGCCGACGGCGTCGAAGTACGCGCACAGCGGCGTCGGCGGCGGCGCGCCGCGCGCGAGCGCGTCGTCGCACGCCGCGGTGCGCGCGCGAGGCGGGCCGTACCCGGCGCGAGGACGCGCGCACGACGCGCTCGACGCGCTCGGCGACGACGCGACGCACGCGACGAGGGCGACGACGACGCGCGTTCGCCGACGACCGCGCGATCGCGCGCGCGACGGCATCGCCGACGACCGCGCGTCGGCGGGTGTCACGCGCCGACGTCTCCGGCGCGCGCCGTCTCCGGTCGGCGAAACCTGTAACAAAAGCGTTTCGACCGCGACCGGGGCGGGGGGGGTAAATTTACGCATCAACGGGTATCTATTCAAGGGTGTGAAACGCCCATGTATGTATAAGCTCGGTTAGCTCAGCTGGTTAGAGCGTGGTGCTAATACATTATATGTAGCATTCGATTCGAGCGCGATTCAGTTCGCGCTTCAGACACGTGGACGTTTGTATTCAGTCTGATGAAGAGAAACGCCAAGGTCATCGGTTCGATCCCGGGTACGCCGTTCTTTAGACGCGTTTAAGCCTATCACCGCGAAGAAAAACGAAAAAAAACAGTAGGATATAAAACTGACCTCCGTTCTTCAAATCCACAGTACTGAGCAATCACAGTGAACATTGTTCCGTCTTTTTTTAGCCTTTTTTTATTTCATCTCACTGCATCTCATACCCAATTGTCCGTTTCGAGCAGCACTTTTTGCGTTGTCGCGACGCTCGACGTGCGTTCGTCGGGACCGACGAATGACTCCGGTCGGACTATTCATATCGCAATCGAATATCGTTGGCGTAGTAACTTTGTGCTCGCTCTTACAAAGGTGGTGTGGCTAAGAATGTCGGTGGCGGTGGTGGCGACGACACCGCGCGCCGACTTCGGGACAAACGACCGCGGTCGTCAATCGTTTTATCACTCCGCCGTTCAACGAAACGAACGGACGATTAGTACGGCACTTGACCCGCGAGGATTTCCCCGGCCGAGATGATCGTCGCGAACGAACCCGCGGCGAGAACGTCGACGGCGGTGAACCCCGCCGGATCGCGCGAGCCGATGTTCTTCGTGCTCGCTTGTTCCACCATCGCCGTGTGGCTCGACGCGCCGTTGTAGTTCTTCTTCACGCTCGGCATAAGGCCGAAGCGCATCGCGCCCATGATCGCGGCCGTGTTCGCGCACACAATCTAAGATTTCGAACGATTCGTCGTCAGTCAGTCGTCGTCGTCGCCTCGTCGCCCTAGCTCGAATCCTCGTCTTCTCTCGTCCCGCTCGCGCGTCGCTCGCGTCGTCTCGACGCACCATGTTCTCCGTGGACCCGAGCGACCAATCCGCGCGCACGCGCACGTCGCGCTTCGCCGCCTGTCGTCGCGCGATCGCCGCGAAAGTCAGTCCAAAGTCGCAATCATCGTCAAGATACGCGTATCGTATCGCGATCCGATCGTTCGTCGCGTTCGGGCGTCGCGCGCACCTTTGCGACGCGAGACGCGCGCTTGACGGCGGAGACGTCGGCGATGGAGGTCTTGGAGGACACGATTTGCGTGCGTTGCGCGATGGAGGCGTGCATGGCGACGAGTTTTGACGCGCGATTCGTCGCGCGCGCGGGACCGCGGACTGCGCGATGGGCCGTGTGTAATTTTGTGTGTTACTTTACTTACATGTACAGAAACGCGCGCGGCGGCGGTCACGGCGCGGCGTCGCCGGCGACTTTGATCTCGAGTAAGCTCTCCACCGGATTGCGACAGATGGGGCAGACGTTACCCGTGAGCTGCGAGCGCAGGTGGTGCGCGCACTCGGCGCACATGCACAGGTGGCGACACGGGAGCACGGTGGTGTCGCGAGGCTCGGTGAGACAGATGACGCACTCCTCGCCGACGTCGGCGGAGCTCAGCCCGACGTTGTCGCAACTCTCGATGCCGTAAATCTCTTGTAACTCGTACGACGAACCGTGGACGTAGATTTTTTGTTTCGTGACGTGGGCGGTCCACTTGCGCGGCGCGCTCGTCTCTCGGCGAAACTCGGCGTACGTCGTTTGACACTGAACCCACGGCTCGGGCTTCGCTAAGCCCCCGATCGGGTTCTCGGGAAGGTCCGCTAACGTCTTTCCATGATTCGCCTCGGCGTCGGACGAAACACACTCCAAACGAATCACCACCGGGTACGTCTTCGCGTCGACGTTCGTCGTCGTCAGCTCGCGTTCGCCGCCGAACGATCGCACGTCCACGTAATCCTCCGCCCCTTGCGTGAACCGCGCGCCGAGTCCGGCTTCCAAATGCGCCACGTTCGTTCCTTTCGGGTTCGTTCGCGCGATCGGGTTCGTCGACGCCGGTTCGAACGCTCCCCCGGGCAACTCCCTCGCCACGTACGCCACCGACACCCGACACGCCTTGTCCGCGTCCACCTTGAACGTGATCCCGAACTTATTCGCCCCCGCCCCGGACGACAACGACGGCGTTCCACCGGATCGTCCGCCCGCGCCGCCGTCGCTCGTCACGCACTCGAGCGTCGATTTGTTCAAGTTGACGTGATTGCGAATCGTCGTCGTCTTGTGCGTCCTCGCCGCGCTCGTCGTCGTCGTCGTCGTCGCGCCGCCGTCGCTCTCGACGATCGCACCGCGGCCGTCATCGTTCGACGCGCGTCGTCCTCCGCGGCGTCCTTCGGCGTCGGACGCGGCGTGCGCGCGCAGATCCGCGCGCGGGTCGAAATCGACGTCAGCGCGCGAAGTCGCGCGACGCGCGCGCGAGGACGACGCGCCCATCGCGGTGCGCGCGCGAGCGCGCGCGAGCGATCGTTCGCGCGCGCGCGACGGTCGATCGGATTCGCGGTCGCGAGGCGTCGTGTGCGGCGGAGCGCGCGAGGCGCGCGAGGCGCGCGAGGAACGAGGACGCGAGGAACGCGAGGCGCGCGAGGACGCTCGTCTCTCTCGTTCGCTAATAAATCGCTGGGAACTACTCGTCGTCGCTATCGCTGCCGCTACTTTTCAGTCGACGCCGACCGAGCGAGATCGACGGCGGCGGCGGCTCGCTCCGGCGCCGCCTCCGTCGCCTCGAGAACCTTCTCGAACGCGGCGACGAGTGCCGTCCAATGGCGCTCGTCCTCCATTTCCACGGATGGCGTGTTGACGTGGGCGTGGGCCAACTGCGCGCCGCGAAACTCGCGGGCGACTCTGAGGCAGTTCTTGCGCGAGACGCCGAGATTCGCGCCGAAATACGCCAAGGCTTCGACGACGGCTTTGCGCGTCTTCAGACTCGGGTCTTGGAGCGAATCGCGCGCGCGCAATAACTCGTTGAGACGAGCTTCGAGGAGTCGCCGAAGGTCCGCGTTCCAGACGAACCGCGCGCGGCGCGTTTGTCTTGTTCCTCCAGCGTCGGCGGACGCCGCCGCGCCGTTCGCGTCGCGACCTTCTCTCGTATTCTCGTCGTCGTCGTCGTCGTCGTCGTCGTCCGCATCCATTTCATCGTTCTCTTTGCTGTCGTCGTCGTCGTCTTCGCTCGGCGTCGCCAAATCCCAGCGACAGATGAGGCCCGAATCGCACGCCGCGACGACGACGTCGCCGTCGCGATTGATGGCGCACTGACGAACGACCGCGAAGCCGTCGAGCGCGATTTCGGGCGCAACGTTGTTTGACGCGCTACGCCTGACCGGAAACGCCGCCAATCTCGCGGGCGCGCGCGTCAACCCGCCGCGCGCGTCCAAGCGCCACACCAGCACCAAACCTTTAATATTGCCCAAAGCGAAGGCGTTTCGCGATCCCGAGACGGCGAAGCGTATCCACCACAAATTCGCGTCTTTTTGCTCAAACGCCGACACCGAACGAAATTGGTTCCCTCGCGCGTGCACCACGCCCACGGGTTCGTCTGGCACCCAAAGCTTCACGATGCCGTCCACGCTCTTGCTCAACACCGCGTCGCCCAACCACCCGACACAATCGACGTAATCGTCGTGCACGCTGCTGCTCGAAAACATCGGCGTATCGATGACGATCGTTTTGAAATTCGCGAGTGGTTTCGTCCAAGTCGCCGCCTTCGCCATGGAATCCGCGAGCGGCGGCGTGGCCCAAACCTTGACGCAATTGTCCATCGCGCCCGTGACGAGCTTCATCTGCCCTTTCGCGTCGATGGCGGGATGAAAATCCACGCTCAACAACTCATTTCTATGGCCTCGAGCCCCGGCTAATATCGCCATCGTCACCCCGGTGTTGACGTGCCACAGACGAACGCTCAAATCCTTGCTCGCCGTCGCCACCACGCTCGGCCGTGACGGGTGCGACACGACGGAATTCACCGTCCCTCCGTGTCCCACCAGATTCACGTGCAGCCGCCCCGTGACGCAATCTACGACGCGCACCACCGCTCCCTCCCCCGCGAGCGCCAGGCACGGCCGCAATTTCCCCTTTCCCGTCGTCGTCGCGTCGGCGCCGCTCTCCCGTCGTCCCACCGAGTCAATCGCGCACCACTCGCACGCGTAAAACGCCTCATTCGCGTCGCGCGTCTCAAACGACGCCACGAGCACGACGTTTCCCGACTTTTCGCACTCCCACACGTCCGCCCGCGTCCCCGCGCACGTGGCGAACGTTCGCTGAAACTTTCCATCGACGCCTTCGATGGCGCAAAATCGCGCGCAGTACACGTGCGCGCGCTCCTGACCGTCCCGTATCGCGCACGTCGGCGCGTACGACGCCCGTTTCGCCTCCCGCGCGCGCGCCATGTCGCGCGCGTCGCACTCTGACGGTTTTCATTCGCCGCGAGCGCTTCATTCGTCGACGCCGCGATGAGACTCGACGACGACGCGCTCGACGCGCTCGACGCGCTGGAAAACCTGCTGAACGCGGAGTCCGCAGACGTGGTGAACGACGTCCTGGACGACGCGTGCAAGGCGTGGTGCGACGGCGCGCGCGAAGGCGAAGAAAAACGAACCCAGCGTTTGAGGAAAAATTGTGAAAAAATCAAAGAAAAACTCGAAGTCGAGAGTGACGACGAGGCGCTGCGAACGACGCGGGCGTGCGAGACGGTGGTGAGGATGTCGGTCTGGGCGCTCGGCGCGAGCGGCGGTGAAAACGCGTCGATGGGGTTCGAAAGCGCGGTGACGCACGAGAAGCTTCGAGCGCTGCTCGTCGAGCGCGCGCTCGAGCGAAGAGGAAAATGGCGCGAGAAAATCACGAGCGCGCGCGCGATGCCGGTGGAGGTGTTAAAAGATTTCGATTGGTGCGTGCGCGGGACGACGGGCGGCGCGGGCGCGGCGACGGGATCGATCTCGGTCGCGAACGCGACGACGTGTCGCTTCGCGCTTCGGTTGCGGCGCGGCGGCGCTTCGGCGGCGGCGGCGGCGCGAGACGTGCACTTCAGCGTCGGAATCGATGCGTTGGACGTCATCGCGGACAAGTGCGCGGAGGCGCGCAGGGCGATCGAGACCTTGGCGCCGGGCGCGACGCCCGAGTCGTAGCGTTCGTAGCGAGCGTGTAGCTATACAGTGTAGAGTAAAATAGGGCCCACGCTTTCACTTTTTTCCACGAAGCGAATCGTCCCGCACCGCGCGACGCGCGACGCGCGCGACGACGCGCGACGCGCGCGAACGGATCGCGATCCTCGCTGCGTCGTAAACCGACGCGCGCGACGAGCGACGACGACCGCGCGCGCAGCGACGACGCGAAACGCAAAAAGTTCAAAAACATAGAATCGCCGCCACGCTGGGTCGAGGCGATCGGCGAGAAATCAGCGCGCGCTCGCGACATGGCGCGCGAACACTGGAGCTCGGACGCGTGGACGATAGATCCTGGTATATTTGACCTGCGCGCGCTCACGCCGACGCCGCAGACGGATGGAGGAGGGAAAGAGAAACAGAAAGAGGAGCTGACGAAGAGCGGACCGTCAAAGGCGTCGACGACGACGCAGGCGGGAACGAGCTCGCACGGGAAGGCGACGGAGGATGCGCTGCGATTGTGTGAGGTCGATGGGTGCGAAGAGCGAAGGAGCTCGCACCGCGGCGCGGGACTGTGCGATAAACATCGACACGCAGAGTCGTTCGTCGTGCGAGGGGCAAACGGAGGGAAACCGATGCGGTGGTGCTTTTATTGTCATCGCGCGCACGATTTGGGAAAGTTTACCTCGGCGAGTCGGTCGATTTGCTATGAGAAATTCACGCTGAGACAGGGACGGAGGGCGGAGAAGAAGCATCAGGAGGCGCGAAAGGCGGCGTCGGCGTCGGCGGTGCTGGGAGCGTTCGGCGCGCCGGGCACGAACAGTGGCGGGGATAGCGGAGAGACATCGGCGATTGATACTTCGCTGTCGAAAGATCTTAGTCAGGTGCCGCTCGTGGATGCGATTGTGATGAAGCATCGCTCGCAAGTCGTCCCTCAGGGCTACGACACAAAGTTTTGGGTCGCGCATCCGCGTGAGCTTCAGGAACGCATGGACATGTGGGATCTCGTGCGTCGATTGAACTCCACGGAAGAGCCGGTGGGAATGTACGGGACTATCGTTCCAGGGTGCGTGCGTTTCACCGTTCGCGGTTGGCAAGGCACGGAAGCGACGCTCGCGATGCAACCGTTGGATCGACGCGGCGTGTTCGCCCTCGGCGACGAGCGCTCCGTCTCCGTGAGCGAGATGGCGGCGTTGGACATGAAGCCGAGACGCGTCTTCATCAATAAACGCGGGAGCGTCACGCGAGGCGCCGTCGGTGCGTGCGGAGAGGCGATCATCGACGCCGTCTTCGCGAGCGCTCGAGAAAAGCTGTACGTTCGAACACCGCGAGATCCACGCGTGAACAAAATCCCCGTGCGCTTCTTCTCCGAATACGTCGATCGTGAGGTGTCGTGCGTGGACACAGAGGAGTTTGTTTCAATCTGTCCGTTGTCCGATGCCGGAACGCGTGGCGCAGTGATAGATCACGTGCTGTCGATTCAGTGCGGCGGTTACGGCGCGCCTTACGAGCACGTCGCCGTCATCGAAGACGAAGACATCGCGCGCGAACTCGTCGAGTTAGACGCATCTACGACAGGTATCGAGGCGAGAAAAGCGTTGCGTAGGTTTGCTTTAGATTACGTATGGCTTTCGAGTAGCATCGAGACGGCGATGTTTTACGAGGAAGACGTCAAACGCGCGATGTACATCATCGACTCGGCGCGAAATATTTTCGGCGCATGGGGACGGGCGCCGAACGCGCTCGCTCGAGTGGAGACGCTGCGAACAGAAATCGTAGAGTTTGGCACGTCGATTTCGGATGAATCACGGTGTCGTCCGAGGGTTACCTCGTTTCTGGAGACGAAGAAAATAAGAGCGCGGCCACCGATTTTTTACGGAGCGACAACTTTGCTGCTCCGCAAAGAAAACTCATCGATATAACATTACTTAGACCTGACTGTAGAGTTGGATATAACATCAGTACTAGTGATCATTTTCTTCTGCTACTTCTACTGTCTAACTCTATTTAAGAGACGCATCTCCTGCAGCCGCACGAGTTTTGCCGCTTGTCGACCGACGACGCCTCCGCCTGCGGGAGGCCGACCGCCTTCGTCGATCGTGTCTTCCGCCTCCGCACCGTAACGCGCCAGACGAGCGTCGATAATTGCTTCGAATACGTCATTTGTTTCAACTTTTTTGTTCTCCACCTCGACCAAGGCATCTTTGATCTTCTCCACGAGCGCGAAAAATTCGTCTTCGACGCCGTTCGCTCCCGTGATTTCGTAATACTTGCCCGCTTCAAAAAAATCGAGAAGCGATTGCTTTCGCTCTTCTTCTGCGGATTGCAAAGATACTTTCATCGCATCATACACCGCGTGCATCTTCTCTCTCCCGTACACGTCTTCGAAAAGGCTCACGTCCAAGTTTACCGTGACGTTGTCCTCGTTGTGAAACTCGCAAAATCCATACTTGTGCAGCAAGCTCGCGTTACTCTGCTCGCCGAACGTATTAAACAGCTCCTCCCCAGCCTTAGCTTCAGCCACAGCCTTGATTACCAACGTATCACCGCTATCTCCACCATCACTATCGTCACTATCGTCGTCGTCCTCGACGCCGTAAACCGCCACTGAATTCGTCCCCGTGCGGTGGTTGAACAAATCCGCACACGGCACGAGACACTCCCCATACTCCCCACCTACGTAAAACGCCCTCGATGCCGCGATCGACGCCGCCGCCTTGAAGGTTTCCAGCGTTAGCCCCATCGCATTCGCCGTTTCCTCCCCTAAAGCGTCGCGACACGTCTCAAAATCTTCATCAAACGCCTCGTCGTCCTCGCTCAAGTGCGCCGCGAGCTCCGTCCCGCGCAATTCGTCCCGAAGCTCCGCGTCCCAAAACATCGGCAAACTCCGCTCGCCACGGCGCGGCAATATCGCCCTAAACCCATCCCAAAACCCTTTCGCCTCCCGTGCCGTCTCGTCGTCGCCAAACAACTCGCCGACGGCGACGACGTTGAGCGCCAAGCCGCCGCCCAGCCGCGCGCCTTCCACCGCTTCCCCGTGCGCGCGCGAGTTCTTCCCGCACAGCACGCACGATTTCGGTATTTCAAATAACGTTTCTCCGATCTCGATCGCTCGCTTCGCGAACACGGCGTAGTGTCGACGGTCATCCGCGAACTCGTCGTCGCTCTTCAGACTACGAATTTCCAACGCGTCGTCGTTCGTCACGATTCCCACGTCCTCGCACCACGCGCGGAAGCGTTCGAGGTTTTCATCGATCGCGATCGCGTCGCGCTTACGTTTGCGCGCGTCGTCGCGCATGTCGACGCACCGCGCGACGCGCAGTGCGGCGTTGAAGGCGCTTCCGCGCGGTTTCGCGAACCGAACGCCGTTCGAATTATCAACGAATTCCGCACACGCGCGCGCGCGCACGCGCGATGAGCGCGCGCACGCCCGGGAATCCGCTGTGGGATAAACTCAGGCGTCACGTCAACGCGCCCGGGTCGGCGGAATCGTACAGGTCGCGACAAACGAGCGGACGAAGCGAACGATTTCGCGACGATTACATCGAAGAGGAAGATTATCGACGCTCGGCGTCGTACGCGCGCGGACGAGACGACCAAAGGACGTACGATCGATCGTATTCCTCGCCACGGTCGCGTGGACGGTCGCCGTTGCACGATGATCGAGACGAACGACGATCGGGACGACGGGACGAGTTCGATCGGCGCGCGCGGTCGCCGCTGGGCGAACGGGACGAGCGGTACGAGCGTGAACGCCGGCGAGGGTACGACGAGCGAGACGAAGATAGGACGGCGATGAGAGCGACGCCCGAGCGACAGAGGTCGTTTGCGAATCGAGGGGAGGAACGACCGGTGTTGGGTGGCGGAGCGACGGGGAGCGCGGCGGCGCGCGAGGAGCCGTTCGACGCGGCGTATTATAAGACGAGAATCGCGAGGTTGGAGGAGAAACTCGCGAAGGAGCATCAAAAGGTGAAGTCGACGGTCAAGTATTACGAGGATCAGTTCGAAGTTCAGGCGAAGAAGCTGAGCGAAAAACACGAAGAGGAGAAAAAGGCGGCGGAGGAGGAGGCGACAAAACTGAAATCGCAGGTGGAGTGGCTGAAGCAGGCGCAAGAGTCGTTGAAGAGCGAACGCGCGGCGCGCGAGGACTTGGAAAAGGAACTCGCGGCGCTTCGAGAAGAGTATGCTGGGAAGGAAAAGATCGCCACCGACGTGAAGACGACAGATGCAAAATTGAAGAAGGAGATCAAGGAGCTCAAGGAGGCGGTTGAAATGGCCAAGCGAGAAGCCGCTGAGGCTGAAGAGAGGACGAAGAGCGCGCCGCCAAAGCAACCCGAAGCTGACCCTGCAGAAATTGCCATCTTACAAAAGCAATTGGATGAAGAAAAGGCGCAACGCGACACCATCGAGAAGAAGTTTGCCGCATTGAAGGCGGAATCCATGGATCCATCTGAAGTCGGTTTGCTGCAAAAGAAAGTGTACACCGCGGAGTCCGAACTCGCGACCGTTCGTGGAGAACTTGATCGCGCGATGGAGGATAAGCAAGAAGCCACTATGATTAAGGCGAGGTTGGACGTCGCTGAGAAGCTGGTGTATGAGCTCAAGACAAAGGCGCAACGCGTCGACGAACTCGAACGCTTTTACGCCGACGCTTCGAAGGACAAAGAGCATTTGCGCCAGGCGTACGACAAGATTCAAGAAATCACGGACAAGTTGCTCGCGGTGACGAACGAAAAGGAGGTCCTCGTTCGCCACAGCGCGCAGCAAGCGCACGTTGAGGCTCAACTTGAGCAGACGCGAAGTGAACTCAATCGAATCAAAAATGAAGTGCACACGGCGCAGGTGGATAAATCAAACAGCGAGATGAACTTCAAGTACGTCGTTGACGATATTTCCCGCACCCTTCGCGAACATGCCATGACGTCGATGCGCTGGGAAGCCCGCATGGCGAGTGAGATAAGTGAAGCAAGCGAGGAACACGCGGAGATTCGCCGTCAAACGATGAATCTCGTATCCACCGCCGAGTCCGAAGCCCAACGAGTAATGCGAGACTCCATCACCGTCGTCAACGATGCTCGACGCATGTTACAGGATAATCACAAAAAGTCCGAAGATATCATTGAGGACGTCATTCGCGCTGAGCGTCATCGTATGTCGGACGAAACAAAGACGATGAAGAGCCAGCTTGTAGAGGCTGAACGTAGAGCGCTACAGGCAAATGCGCAGATTGATGACTTATCTGAGCAACTGCGCCAAATGCGCATCGATTTGCATCTAGCAAAGGATGCACACGCGGCTTTAACAGCGACGAGATCAGAAGCGCCTTCTATCGTGGACACGGCGAGAGATTTCGGGAGCGACGGCGTGGCTTCGCCGAGTGGCGAAAAGGTTGATTCGCTTCGACAAAAGTTGCGCACAGCTCAGTTCCAGCTGCTCGCATTGAAAGCTCGACGTAAGTTTGAGATCGACCCGGATCGTGAGGAACTCGAGGAGAAACTACAGTTCATGCGTGAAGAGCGCGAGCAGCTTCTGGCGAATCGCCCTGCCGCCGCGTTTGAAGAAACCGCCGAAGTATTGGGGCTTCAAGACGAACTTCAATGGTGCCGTTCCAAGATTGCAAAGCTCGAGGGAGATCGACGAGAACAAAGCCGTGGCTCGTCAGAACGAGAAAAAAGTCTCGAGGATCAGCTCGAGCGCACTCGGTCGGAGTTGGAAGAGGTTGAGAAGACGATGAGGCAGCTCAAGAAGCAGCAGCTCGACGCATTTGAAGACGTCGCGGAAGACATGGAATCACATTTGCGAATCAAGCTGACTGAAATGCGCGAAGAGCTCATGCTCGCGAATGCACAACGTGAGAAGTCACGTAATGAGATGAATCACGCGCAAGATGAGCTGATCGTGCTTCGAAGCGAGCGCGATAACGCCATCACAAGTGTGAAGACAATGCGCGAAGAGCTCGCCGAGTTGCGCCAGACAATCTCAGAAATGTCAGCGTCAAGAGCGGAAATCATGACGGCGGGTCGGGAAGAAGTTCGTGCGCGAGAGGACGAATTAAACGCCGTGCGCAGAGAGTTGAGTAATATTCGCGGTCAGAAAGAAAGTGCCTTACTTACTATGGAGGAGTTGAAGTCGCGACTGCTCGATACTGAGGCGCGGCTCAGTGAGGCGTCCGAGCAGCGTCAGCAATTGGAGCTCGCGCGTAACGACGAAACGAGATCGTCGTCTGAGCGAAATAGATTAGAAAACAAGGTGCTGGTATTACAGACAGAGCGCGATGAGATGCAAACGAAGCTTGAGCAGGTGATCATCTCGCGAGAGGAATTGGAAGAGGAACTCAAAGTGTTGCTCACAAAGTTGAACCAGTCCGAGGAACAAACAACGGCAACGGTGGCGCAGAGCCGCTCTGAGGTATTTATGGCGAACCAAACCATTTCATCACTTCGTGCACAGCTTGACGAGGTTGAATCGGAGTTCGCCTCGGCGAGCAAGTCGTTCGAGCGCGTTCGCGTCGACAGGGATGTCGCCACTAAGGCGCTTGAGGAAGTTCGCGAAGACCTCGGTCAATGCGAAGTCGAGCTTAAGCTATCTCAGAGGGAGACCGAAATCAAAGAACGCGAACGTCAAGAGGCGATCGCGATGATGCAACGGGCGCAAGATGCTCTTCAAGAGACGCGACAGGAGCTCGAAAAGACTGAAGCTGAGCTCGTGAATTTGGTGGAAGTTGTCGAGCAAGGCGAAGAGACGTTACAACGCACCAAGGTCCAAGTCACGCAAAAGACTCACGATTTATCTACGGCGGAAGCACGATTGAGTGATTTGATACGCCAAGCGGATGCATATGAAGCCGAGAGGGACGTCGCAAATGAATTGTTGAGTGAGTCTCGCGGCAAACTCTCTGAACTTCAAGCGCTATCGCAGATCCGCGAAAACGACCTTCTCAACTTGCGAGTGCAACGCGATAAACTCGCTGAAAAGTATGACGAAACGGTGAACGAGTTGAAGCTGACTGAGGCGTACTTGCAAAAAGCGAGCGTGGCGGTTGAGAAACATCGCGCGGAGCGAGACGGTTTGAGCCAAGCGCTCGAAGCGGCCAACGACACGTTGAGCGCGACAGAAAGCCAGCTTCAAACAGTTTCAGCGCAACTCGCGGAACTATACGAAGAAGTGGAAGAGTATAGAACGCAAGGAGGTAGCGAAGACGAAGAGCTGATCGAAACTCAAAAAGCTTTGGACGCCGTCATTGACAAGTTCAAGATTTTGCGGGACGCGCACGAAGAGGCTTTGGGTAACTTGGAAGCTGAAATCGCCGCGCGACAACGCGAGCAACGCGAGCACAAGCAAGCTATTGAAGCTGCAAGAGTCGAATACGAAGAACACGTGCGAATATTGAAGCGTGCGGTGAATGCGAATTCGGATCAAGGTGCACTCGCGAGCGAGCTCTTTGCCATCTTGAAAGATTTCCAGCAAGCTCGCGCAGACGCCGAGGTCGCCGGAGATGAAAGTGAGAAGAGAACCGCGGCGCAGTACTCAAGACAGATGGTCACATCCCCTAATGAGGCCGCGTTTGAGTCTTTGATGCGAATCAAGACGACTCTCGACGACCTCAAGCAACGACTGCAAAGCGCCGCCGTCCGCTCGGGCGACGGAGCCGACGTCGAAACCGAAGCCCTTCGAACCAACCTCCGACTTCGCGTCTTGGTATTCGAAACCTTTATCGATCTTGTCTCCCAGCGTTCTCGCGTCGGCGCTTACAAAGGCCAAGTCGAGGTCGACGCTCGCGACCGCGCCGCCGAAGAAGACGTTCGATACGAGGGCGTCCCGAAACCCGCCCTCGTGCGCAAGCGCAGCATCGCCGGTTTCGCCCCGAACATCAACTTTGGCATTAAGCTCTTCGGCAACAACGATCGCGATTGATTCGGCCTGTAATTCATTTCACTTCAAGCGCACGCGCCGTCGTCCGAGTCGAGTTCGCGTCTCGCCGCCTCGCCTGAAATAAATTCTCGAATGAATCCAGCCGCCGCCGCCACGAAAAGTGACAGCACGCGTGTGCGGCGCGCACCGCACTTTTCCGCGCGCCGCACACGCGCCGACGCGCTCGACGACGCGCGAAAGCGATACACAACTCCCCGAACACGCCTCTCACCGCACGCTCGACGCGCGATGCCGAAGAGCAAGCGCGCCAAGGTGGTGTCCCTGACGCAAACCAAGAAGAAGGACCGCGAGTGGAAGTCATCGCTCATCGAACGCGTGCGCGACGCGCTGAGCGAAAGATCGTCCGTGTACGTGTTTAAATACGAAAACATGCGGAACGGAACGTTCAAAGAGATGCGGGCGGCGACGGAGGCGACGACGACGTTCTTCGTGGGGTCGAATAAAGTACTGCGAGTGGCGCTGGGGCGAGACGCGGAGAGCGAGGCGAGCGAGGGCGCGGCGACGCTTGGAGCGCGCGTGAAGGGCGATTGCGGCGTGATGTTTACTGATTTATCCCGAGAAGACGTTGAGAGCGTGTTTGAAAGGTTTGCGGTGAAGGATTACGCGAGAACCGGGGCGGTGGCTAGAGAGACGGTGACGGTGGAGGCGGGACCGGTGCACGGTCCGAGCGGGGCGCTCATGGAACACACACTCGAGCCGACGCTGCGCAAGAATGGGATGCCGACGAAACTGAATCGTGGAGTGATCGAGTTGGAGGCCAATCACACGCTTTGTAAGGAAGGACAACACATCTCTCCGCAAGGGGCGATTTTGTTGCGATTGTTTGGGCACGAGTTGGCCGAATTCAGGTGTCGTCTGACGTGTGGCTTGGTGAACGGCGAGCTCGAGGTGTACGAGGAAGATGATGAAGGCGACGACGACGATGATGGACCCATCGACCGATTCGCGCACGACGGCATCACGGATTCCATGATGCTTCCTCCGGGAGTCAAGTAGACTGACGCGTACCTTCGTAATAAACACAACGTAGTTCAAATCGACAAACGACGTTCATCTCTACAAGGCATCACTGCCGCTATCGCTATAGTACTTTTCAACAACCTCACGCACAAACCAGTCCAGCGAGAGTTGCATGTGTCTCGCGGCCGGCACGAGTCGCGCCTCCAGTCGACCGTCGGCGTCGAGCGCCGCCAAGCCAAGACTCTCGTACACGACGTCGTTCCTATCGTACGGGATTATTTCCGATCTGTTACTTCCGCCGACCACTCGCGATCCAAACCACGAACTTTCTTTCGGGAACACCATGTCATCGAATTCGAACATGAACATTACGAATCGCTCCAACGACGTCAACGCCTCGCGCCGAGACGCTCCGTCTCTCTCGTTCGCGGTCCCCTCGTTGTTCACCCACGGCAAGAACGCGTTCGTCTCCAAATAGCGCTGGTATTTTGCGTTCGTGGACGTATCCCGAAAGTACTGCGCCTGCACGATGCGTCGCCGCGCGAAATCGCTCGCCGATAACGCGCTCGCCATCGCGTTCATCGCTCGACACGCGCGCGAAATCGTCGCCCAATCCCCTCCGCATCCCGGCAACGCATCCACGCCCAAATGCTGCGCCCCAAACGTCACCAACGTCGTAAACTTTACCCCGTCGCACGTCTCCACGAGCGCTCTCGCGAACTGCCCTCCCTGCGAGAACCCGAGCGCGTGCGTTCGCGTCGTCCCGCTCGCTCGCCGCGTCTCCCCGACCACCGCCTCGCACACCGCGCTCACCTGCGCCGCGACGTCGCCGACGTACGAGCTGTATCGATCCCCACCGCCACCATCGATTCGCACGCTTCGCGCGCACGCGCTCGGGCGTCGCGCGAGCGCCAGCGCGAGTTCGTCCAAGCCTTCGCCCGTGTCTCCCATCCCGTGCCAGAGGTAAAACCAATCGCGCGTCGTCTCGTCGCACGCGCCGCGCGAGACGAAGCTCGCGCGCGGCGTCGTCGACGCGAGCGCGCCGAGCGCGAGCGCGCCGAGCGCGCGCATGGACGCGCGCGCGGCGGTTTGTGGCGACGCCGGCGCTGCATCTAACCGTCCGGGACGTGCGGCGACACAGCGTCGCGCGCGAGCGGAGCGCGCGCGCGCGGAGGGCGTCGAGCGGAGCATGGGATGCGCGTCGTCGCGCGACGACGTCGCGCGAGGCGAAAGCGACGGAGGGACGACGCGGCGGGGTCAAGATGATGACGATGATGTCGTCCTAGAAATCGTCCCGACGACGACGACGGCGAACGAAGACGACGCGAGCGAGCGAGAGGGCGGTGACGATCGCGCGATGGTGGCGGCGCGGCGCGCATCCGCGGATGAGGAGGAGCGGAGAGGACTGGTGGAGGTTGAACTGGGAGCGACGACGACGACGGCGGACGACGACGAGAAGGAAACGATTTTGCGACGACTGCGGGCGATGGAAAGTCTGGTGCAAGTGTTACCGCGAAAGTGTGAGGCGTTGGAGATGGAAAACGCGGCGCTGAGAGAGCTGCTGGACGACGCGAGACGGGATGCGAGACGGTTTTGCGGAGAGTGCGAGATTGAAACGGAAGTCGCGATGGAACGCGCGAGGACGGCGATTTCGGACGCGCGAAGGGTCATGCACGAGCAGCGCGTGCGGTATGAAGATACGATGGCGGAATCTGAACGCGAGGGGCGGCATCGACTCGCGATGGCGACGTTAAAGTCAAAATCAGAATACGCACGAGCAAAGTTACGCGCGAGCGAAGCCGTCGAGGAATGCGAAAGATATCGAGCAGAGATTGAGAGATTGAGGGACGAGTTGGAACGATTGAGAGACGAGCGTGTGAGAGATGCAGCACTTCCATCGACGACGAATCGAGAGGATGATTTGTCGACTGTGTCTGATTTTGGTCGCGATAGCGTCGTCCATCAGATGCGCTGGCGACTTTGGGCGTCAGAACTCACTCGAAATGACGAGCGAAGCTTGGTGCGCGACGCGGAGGATAGCTTAGAAATGTTTGCTCATTTGCAGGTGCAGCTGGATGAACTAAAGCGCGAGAAGCGAAGTGCGACATCCGCTTTGGAGGAGATGAATTCGCTGTTGATTGAATCTCGAGACGAGGTTTACGATTTGAAGCACGCGCTGAAGCTCGACCTAGAAGAGGACCTGTGAACTAAGGACTAAGGATCGCAAGATACACTAATTGTAATGTACGGATTACACGCACCAATCACCGCGGCGGTTGTCGACTCACCTTGACTGGGCTGAATGGTTCGCTGAATCGCCGGTCGCTATAGTACGTGCTCTTAGTTTGCTCCAATAGAGAAACAGAAGCCGACGTCGCTCGAGCAAACGTGGCGCGCAAGGCTTCATCGCGCGCGAGAAGGTCAAATTGGTCTTGCAAGCTTTCTCGAACCGTCGACAGGGCTTCGACCTCAGCTTCCATGGTTTGAACGTCGCTCATCACGGCACGATATTGCTTTTCGTACGAATCTGGTTCGACGACCGTCGGCATCGTTCGAGGCGATGCTGTCGGAGTTGAATATCGAGAGCCATACGCGAATTCCTTCGACGCCACCCGATTGCGTCCGAGAAGACGAATATTTTCTTCGTAAGACTTGTCAAAATCCCAACCTGTCGAAATCGTCGGGCGTTCATATTTGGTGAGCGAATACGTCTCCTGCGCGCCGCTGGGTGATCGAGCGTTCATTTTCCATTCGCTAAAAATCTTGCGAACGACTCGTTTCTGCCTATGCTCGGTTTTCAATCGATGGTACTTCATCACTTCCGTGAACTGTCGCCACGAGCGCAAAAACTTTCGTCGAGCTCTGTCTGCAAGAATATCGTGCATCTTCTTCACCGTGCGATTTCTGTGCTCAGAAATTCTTTGCGAGTACCGCACCCAGGCCATGAACATTGGGTTTCTGTAGATGCGCTCGTTACGAGCGAGCCCCCAGCGCATGGCTACGTTGACTCGGACCATGTCTGAAACCGAGGAATGAGTCACGTGCAGTGGCGCTATGGCGCGCTCGACATTTTGCAGTCGCCGTTCGACGACACGGAAGGAACGTATTTGCTTCATGTATCCCGACCAACTATTAAACGCTTTGAAGAGAGCCCGACGGCGCATGCGTTGCAGGCTGGTAGAAACGAGCTCTTTTTGTCTGCGTATCATCAGCACGTGCGTGGACCAACCATCAAAGGCCTGCGCCAGCGTTTTATTGCGCGCGCGGTGCAAAGACTTTGAAACGAGCGTCCTGTGACGCTTTTGTTCGATCATCTTGTAGTTCCACGCGTTGAAAGCTCGAGAAAGCGTTCGATTCAGCACTTTTGTCAAAGACATCTTCACTGCGCGTTCGATGCGACGTTCGTACGCACGAGACGCGCGAGCTTCGTCCACGCTTTCAATCCAAGAGTAAAACGCCCTGACTGTGATTCTGTACCTCATTTTCCTCAAACTGTTCGCGACGAGTAGTCGATTTCGCTTCTTTTTGTGCACGGCGTCTAACCAACCGTCAAAGGCATACGCTAAGTGACGCTGCTTCACTCGAAGAATCACCATGTGAGCGGCGTCCATGACGCGTCGTCGTTCATCGATGAAAAATACCCAGCGGTTGAACGCACGGGCTACCGCGCGCATTCGCGCTCGCGCCAGCACACCGCGTGCTTTGCTTTCATTTAATTTCATTTGCTTGATTTCCTGTACATGATCGCGCCACTGCATGAATGCGTAACCGAGAGATTGCCGCTTCACGCTTCCTAAGATTTGCGCCAACTTGTTCGATCGAAGTTGCTCTTGTTTCATGTCAGCCATCCTACGCATTTTCGCCTCCTGCGTGGCGTGATCCCACGTTTTAAACGTTCCTCGCAAAGATCTGTCTCTAAATCTCTCGTAGAACCTGCCGATGATGGCTTGATAACGTTTCTTTGTTTGAACGTGGTCGAGCCAAGTATTGAAAGCTGTGAAAATGACTCGTTGCGTGAGACGTGTGAGAGCCCGATCCATCTTCCATCGATCGATTCGCTGCTCGCTCGCTCGTTGCTTCCACTGCTCAAACGCACCTGCCAAGAGTCTGTTCCTGATCCTTGACACGACTCTCTCGATCACTTGTCGTTGATGTCGCAGCGCCGCGGCGGTGCTCGCCCAGTCGTAAAACGCCACGTGCAAACGTCTTCCTCTGAATCGAGAAACGGCGCGGTTAAGCAACGCGCGTTGGGTCTTCTTTTCGCCGACGCGCGCAACCCATCCTGAAAACGCGTAATAGAGCTTGCACTGCGACATCTTTTGAATCGCTTTCTGGAAAATGACTCGATGCACCTTGGCTTCGTCGACACGTTCTGCCCAGGTATCAAACGCCATACGAAGATTGTTTCGTTGCATCTTTTGCGTCACACGAACGAGCGTTCTTCGCTGCTGCGCAAATATTTTTGCCGACGCTCTCCATCGTGCGAAAGCTTTAGCTTGCGCCTGCTTGCGTATGGAAGTGATAGCCTTTGCCACCACCCGCCGCTGACGCCGCGTGTGGACAGCATAGTCTTTCCACTGCAAAAACGTTCTCTTCAGTCGTTCTTTCGCGGCATTCTTCGCTTGAAGGTTGACGATATTTTCAATATTTTTCAAATGAATTTTTGCCGCGATCGAATCCGCGGTGACTTCGCGCCAAGCGTTGAAAGCGCATGAGATGAGACGATTCGATGCGCGCATCAAAACGGTTCGCATGAGCTCACGTTGACGCTTCCTGTCCTCAACCACTTGCACCCACGTGTTGAATGCAGTGAACTGGAGTCTAGACGTCATACGATTCAGTGCGAGAGTCAATTTCAATCGTTGATCTCGCTGGCTCATGGCATACTTGTACCAATACACGAAAGCTGCTCTCGCCTTGCGAGTCGCATGAATCTTGCAGAAAATGTCCAAACGCTGCTCCAAGAGTTCGTTCGCCAACTGCTCCGTCACGCGCACGTTACGCGATTCTTGGGCGATAGAAAGCCATCCCCAGAAGCACATTGATAGTGCCGCTGTCGAGGAATTTATTCGCATTTTTTCAGCCATTTTGTGAGCTTGCACGCGCACGTACTTTTTGTGCTCCACGACTTCGCTCCATTGCGCAAATGCCTTGGCGAGACGTCGCTGTTGCCAACGTCTGATTGCTTTTTCCATCGCAACCTTGTACACAGAACTTCGGTGTAGCATCTCTTTCCACTCATAAAATGCGTTGCACAGCTGTAAGGATGTTCGCCGGGTGATAAATCTCGCCGCCATTCGCTGTAAGCGCTTACTTTCTCGCGCGACGCCGACCCACTGCGTGAAGACTCTTCTTTGCGTCGAGCACAAAAACCACGTGATGGCCTTTTTACCTTCCATCGCTTCCGCGCGCGCAGTGTCTACGACTAAGCGCCACTCGACGAATGCCTTAAATATCAGTCTAGTCGACAGTTTCGCGACGCTCTGACGTGCCTTGGCATCGTTCATGCGACTCTGCGTCACGGCGTCTCGCCAACTGTAAAATGCCGAGTACAGCTTGTGGTTCATCATTTCCAGCATCATACGCTCGGCTCTTCGTTTCTTTTCTCGATCGACCTTTGATTTATCAACATCGCTTTTCCACACACTCAAAACCGCGAGTTTCATTTGTCTTTCGGACTTTTTCAAGCATCGTTGCACGGCTAATCGACACCACTTGTCGCGAGACAGACGGTTTTTCCACTCAAAAAAGTACTCGCGCAAAAATCTAATTCTAATTTTCTGATATCGCTCATCAGCCCTTAGCACCATGCGTTTTTTGCGATCGCATCGCTCCCTCCACTCATCGAAGACGTTCCGCACCGTCATGACGATGCGTTCGCCGAGAAAAGCACCGGCCCTTCGAACCGAGATGTTGTACGACTTTGATTTCATCGTCGAGTTACGCCACGCGATAAAGACTCTGTACGCAATCTTATGATCTCTCTTTTGACGCATCGCGCGAATAATAACATTATTCAAATGCGTCAACTCGTGCTCGTGTCCGTCTCGCGCCTTTTGAAACGTGCGAACGAGATTTTCCATGGCGCCAAAGCCATGTGTCACAGCCTTCTCCGTCGCCGCGTGCCAGTGCTCTTGAACCGATTCCTTTCGCGCGCTCACTTCGGCCGGAGTCTCCAAAGCCTTCAAAATCACCTCCCACGCCCCGAAGCACCGCCGATTGATCAACTTCAAGCTCCCGCGCTCGCCCTCGGTCGCATCAAACTGTTCGTTGACGCCAAACTTTGTGGAACAAAACACCAACTTTCTCGATCCGCGCTGTCGGCGCTGCAACAGCAATCCACTCTCCGCGTGTTCAAATCCGTAATAAGTCTTCATCACCTCTCCATTCGCGTCGTCGCTCGCCTTTTCCACGATCCTTCGCTCTCGCACGCGAAATCTCGTCCGAGGATCGTGGCGTCCGCTCGTCGACGCCGCGTCGCTCGACGCCGTCTCCAACCACCCGCGCACAGTCCCGCCATCCTCCTCGTTCGCCGCGAACACCAGCGCCGTCCCGGACGCGGCGTCGACGAGCTGAACGTACGATTGACTTCGCAGCGCGTCCAGGGACGCGTTCGCCGTCGCCATCGCGTCGAGATCGAGCGTTTCGCGTCCCTCGTCGAATCACGACCGTTCCCCTTCTGCGCCAATCGACACCGCGCGCGGTCGCGATGCGCGCTCGAGAGCGACGCGCGCGCGTTCGGCAGCGTCTACTGGAAGTTTTCTACGCGTGCGCGGTCGCGTGGCATGTCGAACGCGCGCGTTCGTGTGCGGGCGCGCGATCGAGTCGCGACGATGGCGATGCTTCGGGACAGCTCTAGAGGCTAAAATTTCAAGTCAAAGGCGCGGAGCGCGGCGGCGAAGTGCGGGGGAGGCTCGGCGACGACGCGCGTCGAAACGCCCGATTCGGGATGAACGAATTGTAACGCGCGAGCGTGGAGGTGGAGAGGGATCTTGGAGACGCCGCGGAGGGATGCGCGACGCAGCTTGCGCCAGAAGTCGGATTCTTTTTCGGATTCGACATCGGCAGATTCGATGTCAGTGAAACGACTCTTCCACGGCGCTCGCCGATCGTTGAAGCCGTACTTGTAATCGCCGATGATTGGGGACGATAGGGCTTTGGCCAAGTGCACGCGAAGTTGGTGCTTGCGACCAGTGATCGGAGTAAGTTCTAGGAGCGTCGGCCCGTCCTCGCCGGCGCTGGCGAGCACCTTGAAGTGCGTCATCGCCGCCTTGGACGCGGGTGAGCCCGCGTCGTTGGATTTGTCTCTCATGGATTCTCCCGTGCCGACGACGACGCCGCCGCCTTTCGCATCGTACACTCGCCAGCCGCCGACGAGACGCGCCGTGGAGTAGCCGTCGCCGTCGCCCACCTCGGTGAGAGGCGCCTCGATCCATCCCGAGCGCGCGCCTCTCGGCGGCGGATTCGACGTCAGCGCCCAGTACGTCTTCACCACCGGATCGTTCGACAGCGAAGGCGCGTCTCCGCGCTCCATGTCCGCCCGCATTATCTCCGTAAAATCCATCCTCGATTTTTTGGCAAACATCGCGTTGAGCCTGTTCGCCGCAAACGCGGTCCGCGCCAGCACCAACACCCCCGACGTGTCTCGATCTAATCTGTGCACGACGTACTCCGAATCCAACGCGTGTCTCAAATCGTACACCGACACGTCCACGCCGTTCCCTCGCGTCGTCGCCAGTCCCGGCGGTTTATCGACCACCGTCACGTGTTCGTCCGCGTGCAGCACGCGCGCTCGAATCGCCTCCACCAACGCCTCGCTCGCCCCGTCGCGATCCCTCGCGCGCCTCGTCGCGTCGCCGTCACCATTCGCGTCTTCATCGCCGTACTCTCGCCACGTCCATCCCTCGCGCGCGATCGGCACCGCGAGAAACTCGCCCGGCGCCAGCGTCCGCGCCCGTCCCGCGCGCCGCAGCGACCGCGCGTCGCGCTCGACGCCCTCCCCGAGCGCCCCGCGCCCGACTCGGACGACGCGCGCGCGAAACAGCTGATGCACCGCGCTCCCGCCGCGCGCGCCGCGTCCTCGCGCGTCGCCCGCGCCGTCGTGGCGGAGGTACTTTCGCAGCCAGCGCAGGGCGGTGACGGCGTCGTCGCCGACGCGCCAGCGCGGCACGGGCGGCGTGACGACGCGGTGCGTCGCGTGCGCCGCGCGCGCCGTCGCGTACGCGCGCGCGCGCCGCCGCAGCGCCGCGAAGACGCGCGCCGTCGCCATCTGCGGTCGGCGAACGACGCGACAGATGGCGACGCCGCGCGTCGTCGGCGACGCCCTCGACGCGCGCCGCGGCGCGCGCGCGACGTCCGCGCGCGTCGCGCACTACGGACGCGCGTTCGACTGCGCGTTCGCGCCGTGGGGGCGACGCGCGAGCGACTCTTCGAGCGCGTGGGACGAAATCATCGTGACGTGCGGCGAGGACGCGACGGCGCGCGTGCACGGCGTCGACGCGCGCGACGCGAGCGCGCGGACGCTGGCGACGTGTCGCGCGCACCGAGAGGAGGTGGTGCGCGTGGCGTTCGCGCGCGCGAGCGGACGGTTCGCCACGGGGTCGGCGGACGGGACGTGCAAGGTGTGGGACTTTGACGCGCGAGAGCGCGTCGTGCGCGAGGCGCAGAGCCTGGACGGACACCCGGGGGAGGTGTACGGGTGTTGCTTTCTGGGCGACGGCGACGGAGGGGTCGTGGCGACGTGTTCGGAGACGGAGGCGCGGGCGTGGGACGTGGAGCGAGGGACGACGACGGCGAAGACGGCGCCGAGGGATGATTTAGGGACGTCGGGCGCGCGCACGCCCGAGCGTTGGTCGCCGGGATACTTGTTTTCCATGGCTCGAGGCGATGGGGTGCTGGCGTGCGGGTGCTCGGACGGGGTCGTTCGAGTGTACGGCGACGGTTCGAGCGGGGCGTTTGGAGAACGCGTGGCGGAGGTGACGGCGCATCCCAACGCCATCGTCGGATCGACGAGTTTTATCGATGGTGGGCGAGTGTTGTGCTCGGTAGGACTCGACGGGACGGTCGTGCTCACAGACGTGCGAACGTGGGGGATTTTTCGGCGGATATCCGCGGGTTCGACGCTGACGAGCGCGTGCGGCGTCGGCTCGGGAAGTTGGTTAGCGATGGTTGGGGAATCGGGCGTCGTTCGAGCGATCGACGCAATCGGAGACGCGTCGTCGAGCGCACAGTGCGTTTTTGAGCCGAAAGGTGAACCCGTGCCGCTGTTTTGCGTCGCGGCGAACGAAAGCGGGACGATGTTAGCGTGCTCGGGCGCGGGCGTCCCGAGCGCGCCGACGCTCGGCGCGACTTTCGGCGCGAAAACACCCGATCCAAGTCGCTTGGACGTATGGATGGCGTCGAGCGAGGCTTAGCGAATTTTCTAGAATTTTATCACATTTTTAGCGCGCCGCCTTGCATCTATCTATGACTATCCTAAGGTGATGTACTAATCAAACAAGCCTTCGCGCGGAGGCGCCTTCTTCACTTCCTTCGGCTTCGTGGAGAAGAGCCCTCCGTCGTCGGAGTCTGAATCTGAATCAAACAATGCCGTTGGTGACTTTTTCGGCTCCGGCACCGCGATCGACATGGACGCCACGGCGGACGACGGCGGCACAAGCGTTTTTGCGTCTGTTTTCTTAGATTCCACCGATTTCAACGCGTCGAGGGGATCGGTGATCGGCACCGAAAACAAGTCGCCTCCCGACGGACGTCTGGCAATTCCGAACAAATCGCCGTCGTCGTCATCAGAATCGGAATCGAACAATCCTTTCGGCTTTTTCGGCGCCGCCGCGGGCGGTTTCGCAGGCGCAGACGCCAAAGGCGCGGGCGCGGACGCCAAAGGCGCTTTCCCGCTCGCGCCTCCGAAGAGACCACCGTCGTCACCTTCGACGTCATCAAATAATCCGCCTTTTGATTTGCGAACGTCGTCTCCGAACACATCGTCGAAAGATAACGCGTAGGACGGCGCCGCCTTCTTCGCGGCTGTCGTCGCCGACGACAAACCGACGCTCGAAAACAAGCCATCGCCGCCGGCGCCAGCCAACGCATACGACCCATCGACGTCGCCAAAGTTATTTTCAACGTCCGCTAAGTTATCCTCCATGTCCGAATACTCCCCCTCGCTCGACGTCGAGCTCACGAATTCGCTCGAGATATCGCTCTCGAACTCGTCGCTCGAATCTTCGCTCACCTCGCTCGAGTCCTCGTCATCGCTCGATATGTACGTCCCCCACCGCGCCGGATTCGGATTTTTCGCCACCTTTGGATCCAACCCACAGCTTTCGTCGTGATAGTACGCCGTCGTGCCGATCACCGCCGGCAACGGTCGCCAATGCTCGTTCCCCGTGAGCGCCAACCCGCCGTCGCGCGTCTCCGCCCACCGTCCACGTATCGCCTCCATCGCCCGCCGCGCCGCCTCCGCGTACGCCTCCGGCGTTTCTCCATCCTCGTTTTCTTTCGTCTCGCTCGCCGAGCGCGCGCTTTCTTTTCCAACGCCGTCGACCTCGTCGTCGTCGTCGTCTCGTTCGTCGACGCGCTTTTCCAAAAACTGCGAATTGCTCAAGATTCTGAATCCACAGCTCACGCTCGCGATCTCGCACGTCGCGTACGACGTCTCCAGCGCGTTTCCATCGACCGCGGTCGCCGTTCGCGCGCACCGCTCCAGCGCTCGCGCGTCGCTCGCGCGCGCGCGTTCGATCAACTGTCGTCAACGTCGTCATCGCCCTTCGTCAGTCCTCGCGCGCGATTCCGCGCGCGACGCGCGCGTCGACGCACCGCTCGATCGTGTCCGAGTCGCCACGGCTCGCGCGTCGCGTCGAGCGCGTCGAGCGCGTCGAGCGCGTCGAGCGCGTCGTCGTCGCCTCGGGACATGGCGCGATGCGCCACACGGCGACGAATGGCGTCGCACCGAGACGTCGTGCGCGACGCGTACGCGCGCACCGCCCTGAGCGCGGGGCGCGAGGGATGCTGCGTCACCCCGATCGACGCGCGCGTGAAGATCGGGTACACGCGCGACGAGCTGGCGCTCGCGGGAGGCGCGAATCTGGGCGTCGGATGCGGCGCGCCGCATCAGTTCGCCGAGCTGCAGGCGGGCGAGGCCGTGTGCGATCTGGGGTGCGGTGCGGGCGTAGACGTCGTGCTCGCGGCGCTGAGCGTCGGCGAGCGCGGCGTCGTCGTCGGGGTGGACATGACGCCGGAGATGTTGCGCGAGGCGCGAGCGCGCGCGGCGGAGGCGAGCGAACGCGCGAACGCCGACGGCCGCGAATGCGCGCGCGCGGAGTTTCGGTTGGGGGAGCTGGAGCGTTTGCCGTGTCGAGACGGCGAGTTCGACGTCGTGATGTCGAACTGCGTGATTAATTTGTGCGAGGATAAGCGCGCGGCGCTCGCGGAGTCGTTTCGAGCGTTGAAGCCGGGAGGACGGTTGTGCGTGGCGGACGTGGTGAGTCGAGGAAACGCGCTGCCAGAGGCGCTGAAGACGAACGAGGCGCTGGCGTGCTGAGTGTCGGGCGCGCACGAGCAGGACGTTTTGCGGGATATGCTGCGAGACGTCGGTTTCGTGCGGGCCGAGATTCGCGTGAAGGAAGAGTCGCGCGAATACATCAAGCACTGGATGCCGGGTTCGGGGGCGGAAGATTACGTCGTCGCGGCGGAGGTGGTGGCGCATAAGCCAGGGACGCTGACGAGCGTCGTCCAGGGCGCGTGCAAGCGCGTGGGTGAATTGCTGTACGCCGCGTGGTTGGCGCAAGCGCGTCATCACGCCGCGCACACCGTCCACTTCCAGGACGACGACGAGCCCGAATGCTGCGCGCCGGGTCCGGCGAAAAAGCCGCTTCCCAAGTGCTGACGATAATGCACCCCTTCGCGCGCGTCGCGAAGGGGTGAAACGGCTTCTGAAGGCCCTCTCGGACGATTTGGAGATTTTCGTGACGAAGCGACGGGTGAAACGGTTTCGCGCCGGCCGTCGCTTCCGATTTTTTTCCATCGCGAGAACGGTCGCTCAAAGGCTATGCCATCGTTCTAAATGGTGTTACAACATTGTAAGAATGTCTCAGAATTTTTTCAGATTTTTTCACGCGGGCGAGATCACGTTAATCGGCTCACCTCTGAGAAACGCCTCCACGTTCGCCGCCACCATGTCCACGAGGCGTTGTCTCGTCTCCACGCGCTTCCACCCTATGTGTGGGGTCAAGTACACGTTCTCCAGCGTGTACAACGGCGAATCGTCGGACGGCGGCTCGTTTTCTTGCACGTCGAGCATCGCGCCGGCGATTCGCTTCTCTCTCAGCGCGACTATTAAATCTCTCTCGTTGACTACGGCGCCTCGCGCCGTGTTGATCAACCGCGCCGTCGGCTTCATCATCGCGAGCGCGTCCGCATCTATCATCCCGCGCGTTTCCTCCGTCAGCGGACAGTGCACGCTCACAAAATCCGACGTCCTGAGCAGCGTCTCCAGGCTCACCGCCTCCCACAACCCCTCCTCGTCGCGCGCGCTCCTCGAGTGACACGTCGCCCGCATCCCGAGCGCTCGACACGCCCTCGCCACCGCCCTCCCGATCGATCCCGTCCCGCCGATCAGCCCGATCGTCTTCCCTCGCAGCTCGAACATCGTCGGAAACGTCGTCAACCCACTGAAATCGCGCTTAAAATCTCGCCGATCCCCCCCCCGCAGCGCCGCTTGTCGTTCGCACAGCGCCACGCTCGCCGCGCTCGCGTACGCGACGACCAACGCCGCCACGCCGTCGGTCGAGTACTCCGGCGCGTTGCACACCGCGATCCCGCGCCTCGCCGCGGCGGTCGCGTCGATGTTATCCGTCCCCGTGCCCGCCTCCGCGATCAATCGCACGCTCTTCGGCAAGCGCTCGACGTCCACTTTAATCTCCTTCGTCACCAGCACCACCGCGCCGTGGTCTTCGCATCGCGTCGCGATCGTCGTCGCGTCGCAGTCGCAGTCGTCGTATCGATGCGCGTCGCCCAGGCGCTCGAGCGGCGTCCAGTCGAGCGCGTCGTCGAAGTCCACGCGCGTCGCGTTGACGACGACGATCGTCGCGCGCGAATCCATGGCGCGCGCGGCGTGATGACGACGGCTGACCGCGGCGCGATGCCGATGCCGCGGTCGATCGCGCGCGAGCGCGAGGCGTTCGCGCGATGGCGCGACGCGCACGCGACGCGAACGACGTCGCCGACGCGCGAGCGACGCGACGACGCGCGCGAGGGCGACGGGAGGTTCGAACGCGCGGCGGATTACCTCGCGCACTACCTGAAGCGGTCGAGGCGACGCGCGAGCGAGGACTACGAGGCGTACTGCCTGTGCATGTGCGAGCGCGCGAGGGACGAGAGAGACGCGGAGGAGGAGTTTTATTACTACGGCGAACTCGTGCGGGCGGGCGCGCGAGCGGCGCGGCGGGCGGGGCGACGGGGCGAGGGCGAACGCGAGCGAGGCGGCGCGCGAGAGCTCGTCGATTTACGGTTGAGACGGGTGATGGATTTAGGTTTCGCGTTGGAGGGGACGGACGCGAGCGCGGGAGCGCGGATGCACTTGGTGGCGAGCGAGTATTACGCGTGGTTTCGCGAGGATTGCTCGGAGGCGGCGCTCGAACACGCGGGACTGGCGCTGCGATTGGCGAAGGCGTCGGCGGACGGCGCGGCGGCGGTCGAGCAACAGATCGACGCGCTCAGGGTGATGAAGAGCACGCAGGCTCGGGAGGGGAACATGTACGAAGCCGTGGCGCTGGGATCGCGTTTCATCGCGCTGGCGCGAAGCGCGTACCACGCCGAGGATGGCGACGAGCGAACGGTGGAGGACACCGTGCGCTTCGTCAAGCGACTGTTCGAGCACGCGATGATGCTTCGCGGATGGCGCGAGCGACCGGCGAGACCGTTGACGGCGCCCGAGTTAGAGCGATACGCCGCCGATATCCTCAAAGAGGCGAAATCCGCGCTCGAGGAGGCACCGGCTCGCGCGTCCAAGGATTGGCGCAGTCACGCCGGCGCGCGCAAGCTGTACGTCGCCGTGCTGTGTCACCTCGCAGACTTGTGCGAAAATCACCTCGATTCGAGCCACATCATCGTCGAAGACGACGACATCGAGGCGTTTTCGCACAAGAGCCATCGTCTGCACCGCGCGCTCGCCGTCGGCTACCGAACCCTCGCGAGCACCGTCGCGCCGCGCTTATTCGAGCGTCCGTGCTGCTTCTGCGGTCTTCCCCTCGTCAAGAGTGGTACATCCATTCTCGACGACGCCTCCCACTCCGACCGCGACGCCGTCGCCCTCGTTACCCTCGCGTGCGACGCGCGCGAGCCGCACCACTTCCACGTTCGATGTCGTCTCGCCGCCGTCGACGCCGACGAGGCCCACGCGGACCGTTCGTTGGAGCGCGGTTTACCCTGTCGTTTCTGCGTCCACGGCGACGACGCGAGCGACGAAGACGAAGACGAAGACGAAGACGAAGACGAAGACGAAGCGAGCGACGACGACGCGCGCTCGCCGTAGATTAGATAGCGCATAGCACGTAGCGGACGCCGCGGCGGGGCCTGAAAAAAATATTCACATCTCAAATCTCGCCACGCGTCAAATCCGCGGAAAAGCGCCGTCGTCGACGCGAGATCGCGATCTTAAATAGAGCTTCATGGCCTTCGACGCGCACTGAATACGTAAACAGCGACCGACCGCGCGTCCGACCGCGCTGACGCGGAATCGCGTCAGCGCGGTCGATCGACGCGGGCGCGACGCGCCGCACGACGCGACGCGCGAACGTGCGCGCGGTCGACGGCGGTGAAGGCGCGAGCGCGTAAATACGCGGAGACGGCGCGCGGACGCGGAGACGCGAATCGCGGAGAAGCGACGCGCGCGGACGCGAATCGTGAAGGACAATCACCCCCGCGTCGCGAACGGGACGGATTCGATTGACGCGGATTGTCGCCGACGCGACGACGGGCGACGCGCGGGAGACGCGGGAAACGAAGGGCGGAAATAGTGCGAATTTTGGACGCGGGTGAGGGCGAAAAGACGCGGGACGACGATGTCGAACGGGTTCGGCTTCGGCTTCGCCCCGAGCGGGGCGGCGACGGCGACGCCCGCGGCGCGCGAGGAACGCGGACGAGGGGCGAATGATCTGAGCGCGATGTTTGAATTGGCGGCGGGAATGCCGTTTCCGAGTAAGGAACACGTTGGGGAATCGCTCAAGGCGCTGGGGGAGGTGTGGCCGATGGTGTTCGCGAGCCTCGTGGCGGCGTTTTACGTGCTGTGGCACCCTCGATTCGGGGCGCTCGCGCGAGGGTTTCGAATGCAGATGCTGACGAGTTCGTGGCCGGGGGCGCGGTGGACGTGGATGGCGGTGAGTTCGGTGGTGACGACGCGATCGATAGTGATTTGGTTGGCGCACCGGAACGTGGTGGTGAGGAGAATCGTGGAAGTCACCGGTCTCGCCGTGGCCCTGGACGCGAGGAGAGGTCGAAGACAATCGAGGAATAAGGAGCACTCGTCTAAGCGGTGTCACCAAGATAAGTACTCCGATGTCGGACACGAGCCGACGACTTTCGCGAGCGGAGTTACGGACGTGGTGCAAAGGATCGATTACGAGCGATTCAAAGCGCGCATAGGGTGCCTTCCGGCGGGCGTGCCTCGCGAAGACACGGGCGAGTGGCAGCTGATGATGGATCGTACTGAGGAAACGAATAATTGTCACTACAAGGCTTGGAGACACATTCTGCCGTACGGTGGCACGGAATATCTCTCGGTAAGCTTGTTCGAGAACGCCACGGCGGAGGAGATTTGTGACTTTTACAACTCTGACGTGACTCGTGAAAAATGGGACGGGTTGCTTCTGAAGCAACATTGCATCGACAAGGATCCGCGAACGGGCGCGGAGGTCTTATTCTGGGAGCGTCAGCTTCCAGTCATTAGCAATCGCGATTACGTCTTTAGTCGACGTACGTGGAAGGATGGCGAGTGTTACTTCACCATCACGAAGGGCTTGCATCACCCGAGTCAACCAGAGAATCCGAAAGTGATTCGGGTCGATCCGTACTTTAGCGCTTGGCGCATGCGCACGATTCCGGGGAAAGTCCCCGGCACGTTCGCGGCTGAGTGCGTGTTGCTGCACTTTGAGGAACAAAAAGTGCAGCAAGACGTGGCGCGCATGGCGGTGAGACATGGAATGTGGGGCGTGGTGAAAAACCTGTGCTCGGGATTCCGTGACTTCCAAGACACGCGTAATCAAGAAGAAGCGACGCAAGACGCTGGTGGCGTGAGTCTTAGACGCCCAGACGACTTGAGTAAGGAAATGAGAGGTTTCCGCACACGCATGAAGAAGACGATTGGTTTCGCGCTACCCGTCCTCTTGGGCGTTTTGATCGCCCAGCAAGGCACTGGCAACCTCTTCGACGTCTTCACACATGCAAAACGTGGCTTAGTGGTGGTTCAATCCGCCCATCGGCGACGACGCACGCTCAAGGCTCTTCAAACAGCCGGCGTGGTCGCCGCCGCCGCAGTGGCCGAACGCGTCGGCGAACGAGCGGCGGAAGACTCGGCCGGGGAAGACTTCTCGGTTGAGCAAGTTTAGACAATCTTATGACGTCGTAGCACATTCACGCACGCTATTTCACGCACATATCGCGATGTCATGTACCAATAGCGCTTCCGTATTGAATACAAGAATTACACTCTCGTTGCACTCCTATTTGTTGTAGCTAAACGTCGCACTTGCGCTCGACGATTTCTATGAGCTCGCACAATTCAGAATCGTCTTCACCATCCGTTCGACGCTCGCGAGCCATTCCTTCCAACACGTTCAACAACCTGGGCGCCGTCGTGAACACGTCTTCGTTTTCTTCATCCCCCCCCAGATCCTCTCCGTCCGCCGGCGGCGTCAACGCGTCCTCCACCGCCGCCGCGCGCTCCGCGCCTCGCGGTATCGTCAGCAACACCTCCGCTATCCTCCGCTCCGGCGCTACAGATTTCAAACTCTCGAACTCTTTCGCCCCGATCTTCGCCCGTCCCGCGATTTCCGTGATCGCATTCCTTCGAGACGTCTCGTTTAACGCCGACTGCTTCGCCGCGTTCGACTCCCCCGTCGTCGCGAGCGCGCTCGCCATCGCCCCCCACCGTCGTCGCAATTCCTCGCCCTGCGCCATCGTCAGCCCAGTCTCTGTCGTCGTTTCATCCAGCATCGCTCCCGGAAGCGCGATCGCGGCGTTCGCGATGATCTCATCCATCGTGTACTCGGCGCGCGCCGCCGCCGCCGCGCACGTCTCGTCCAGCGCCCGCGCCTCGGCCGTCCTCCCCGCGCGCTCCAGCGCGCGCACGCGCGCCTCCGCGACGTCGAAGAACGTCACCGTGAGTCCATCGCGTCGCGCGCGCACCAGATCGACGAACGCGCCGTCGCCCGCGTCCCGCGCGCGCGCGAGTTCGTCCAACAGCGTCGTCGCCGCCGTCGCGTCGTCGTCGTCGTCGTCGTCGCGTCGCGGCGCCGTCGCTCGACGCCGCGTCGAGGACGTCGCCCGCGCCCGCCTCGATCGCGCGCGTCGAGCGCTCGACGAATCGCCGCGCCTCGCGACGGCGTCGAGACGGGCGACGCGCATCGCCGCGTCGAGTGACGCCGGCGAACGCGCGCGTCGACGGTGGAAAAGGGCGCCGTCGACATCGGTGGCGCGCGCGTAAACATCGGTGGCGCGGGGAACCTTTGAGTCGTTCGATTCGTTCGATCGATCGATCGAATCGAACGAACGAATCGAACGAATCGATCCAATGAATCGCTCGAATCGAACGAATCGAACGAATCGCGCGTGATTCGTTCACGTTTCGCCTCGAATCGACTATTGAGAACACTACCTATATCTTTATA
>Ga0257114_1000441_pt1 | contig 32597 bp, 31 predicted proteins | sample SI112_10mmetaG_FD_190149 | JGI IMG/M metagenome (GOLD analysis project Ga0257114, IMG submission 190149) | Marine microbial communities from Saanich Inlet, British Columbia, Canada - SI112_10m | ecosystem: Environmental > Aquatic > Marine > Inlet | place: Canada: British Columbia | collected...
TATCGTCTATTTGTTTACTTTTTTTTAATAACTCTATTGTGTGAGCAATAAGAGGTTTTCCATCTAACAATCTAATATTTTTATTTTTTAAACCTTTTGAATTTTTCCTTGCTAATATAATTGCTAGAGTCGACATTTATTTCTTAATAATCTCTTAACGACAATTTTTGTTTATTTATGAAACTGAATTTATAATTATCTGAGATTAAATCTCCTGATTTTAGATTTGAGAAATTGGTCACAGTTCCTAATCCAAATAAAGATTTTAATATTGGTTTTTTATATTTTCTTCCATCTAAATTTTTTGAAATAGGAACATATTCCTCAAAATTTAAATCGTAAGACCAGTTAATAGAAAAATCTTCCATAACAGGAATTAATGTATCATATCCTCCTATTATAAATTTTTGTAAATTTTTATTTATTAAATTATTTGATAAATATCTATATGAAAGGTTTAAATATAAAATTAATTCAGGAATATTTTTTGTTGTTTTGCTGATAGTGGAATAAGCTACTTTAAATTTCTTATCTAAACTTAAAGTGTTAATATTTTTTAAATTATAAAAAATGATTTTTTTATCTTTAATCTTTTTATTATCACTAAATAAATGAATTTTTTTTATAAATTTATTTTTTTTAAGTAAGTTTATTTTTTTTTTATAATTGTTCATGTTCTCGTTTTTGCTAATAAATAGTAAAACATGAATTTCTCTTTTTTTTATATTATAGAAAAATGGTTTTTTTTTTGAAAAATTATCTATTCTTGATAAAACCTTAAATGTTGAATTTGATCTTTTTGTATTTAAAGATTGATGAATACCATGATGATGAAAAACAGTTGCTAAACAATCATAAAATATTTTAAACTTTTTTTTAAATACTGTTTTTGCCCAAAGTCTATCTTCGATATTTGTTACTATTTCATTGAATTTAAATTTATTCCAATATTTTTTTAATATTGCGCTATTAGCGTTATGAAAAAATGGATCTTCTGATTGTATTCTATTTTCGTTACCAAATGTAATTAATAAATCTCGTACATCATCAGGGTTTGAAAAACTTAATGGTAATTGTCTTCCATAAGCTGCTATAATTTTTTTGTTTTCATCAATATTTGTGATAAGCTGTTTTAACCAATTTTTATTTTCAGGGATACAGTGTGCTGACAAGAAGACTAAATATTTTCCTTCTGCTAGATCACAACCTTTGTTAAGAGCTTTCCCAGGTAAAAATTTATTAATTTTACAAATTTTTTTTACTCCAAATGACTTTGCTATTCTAACAGTATTATCAATACTATTATTATCAACTAAAATTACTTCTATATCTCTAATCGTTTGATTTAAAATAGATTGCAATACTAATCTTATCCACTTTTCCTCATTTTTAGATCTAATGATTATAGAAACTAATTTTTTTTCCATCTACCTCTATAATTTTTATACGTATCTAATTCTGTTTTTTGTAAGTCTTTACCTTTTTCTTGTTGCATAGAAAGATTTGAACTTAAATATTTCGACAGTGCTTTAATTTCTTTAGGTAAAATTGCAAATTTATTATCTCGTCCAGGAAGATTTTTATCTAAGGTAAAATGTTTTTCTATTACTTTAATTCCATAATTTACAGAGGCTACAGCATCAAAAATACCTTCACAATGTCCACTATAACCCACATTTTTAAATAATTTTTTTAAAGAATTAATTCTTGGTAAGTTTGCATTTTCATATTTACATGGATAAGTGGAAACACAATGTAAAACACATACATTATTTTGTTTTTTTGTTTTCACAATTAGTTTATGAATTTTTAAAATTTCTTTCCATTTTGCAGCTCCTGTTGAAATTATTACATATTTAAACTTTTTAAGACTCTCCTCAATTAATTTAATATTATATATTTCATGACTTGGAATCTTAATTGCATAATTAGATATTTTTGAAAGCCATTTTAAATCTTTTTCATTAAAAACTGATGTCAAAAAATTAATCTTATTTATTTTACAATAATTCTTCAGAATCTCATGTTTTTTTTTGGTTAATTGTGCTTTTTCATAAATTTGCCTTCGCCCATCTATATTCCATGAACCATCCTTAAGATTATCAACCGACCACGTTTGGAACTTTGCAAAATCAGCTCCATTTTGTTTTGCTTCTAGAATCATTTTTTTAGCTAGTTTCATATTTCCCATATGATTCCATCCAATTTCAGCAATTAATATTGGTTTATCTACCTTAAACATTTTTTTTATACCATTCGTACGTTTTTAAAGCTCCTTGATAAAAACCTATTTTTGGTTTCCATCCAAATGATTTAATATACTTAATATCAAGAAGTTTTCTTGCCATTCCATCTGGATATTTTTTGTTATATTTAAACTTTACATCAATTTTCATAATTTTTTTTAACATTATTGCATATTGTTTAATTGAATAGTCTTTTCCACTACCAATATTTATAAAATTATATTTTTGGATTACTTTATTTAATCTTTTATTATTGTTCTTCAGTAACAATATAATTTTGTATACTGCATTTGACAGGTCATCAACATGCAAAATTTCTCTCTTTGGCTTTCCTGTACCAAAAATTTCTACTTCTTTTAATTTATTAATTTTAGCATTGTGCAGCTTATTAATTAGTCCAGGGATAAAATGACTTGTCTGGATATTAAAGTCATCATTTGATCCATAAAGATTACAGGGCATTAGGGAAAGATAATTTCTTTTATGCTGCTTATTAAGGTAGGAACAATATTTAATTCCACATATTTTTGCTAATGCATAAGCTTCATTCGTAGGTTCTAATTTACCACTTAAAAGATATTCTTCTTTCATGGGCTGTTTAGAGTTTTTTGGATAAATACATGAACTACCCAGAAAAATAAGGTTTTTAATATCATTTTCGTGACATGATTTAATCAAATTATTTTGAATTAATATATTTTCTAAATAAAAATCGGCTGGATAATTTATATTTTTTAATATCCCACCAACTTTTGCCGCACATATTATGACTAAATCAGGTTTATTTTTCTTAATAAATGTAAACGTTTTATTATAATTAAGTAGATTAAGTTGAGCTCTAGTTGCTTTAATTATCCTAAATTTTTTTGAGCTTGATAATTTTTTAAGAATTGATGAGCCTACCATTCCGGTATGCCCAGACACATAAACTTTAATCATTTATATTTCTTTTCAAATTTTCTATCTCGTATAAACACATTTCTTTAACGAGATCATCAATATTATATTTAGGTTTCCATTTTAAAATTTTTCTAGCTTTTGAACTATCTCCTTTTAGATTCTCAACGTCTAGAGGTCGAAAATATTTTTTATCAATGTCGATTAATACTTTTTTATTTTCATCTATTACTTTTTCATCAAGACCTTTGCCAATAAATTTATATTTAAATTTAAAAAATTTTAAACATTTTACCACAAATTCTCTTATTGTTATTTGTTTACCAGTAGCTAAAACAAAATCGTCAGGTTGTTTATGTTGCATAATCTTCCACATTCCCTGAACGTAATCTTTAGCATGTCCCCAATCTCTTTTTGAATTTAAATTTCCTAAAGATAATTTTTTTTTAACACCAAGCTTGATTTCTGCCAAACCTTTAACTATTTTTTTTGTAACAAATGTTTCCCCTCTTCTTGGAGATTCATGATTAAAAAGTATTCCAGCACATGCATATATACCATAAGCTTCTCTATAAATTCTTGTAATATTATGTGCATAAAGTTTGGCAGCAGCGTATGGAGAGTCTGGATCAAAAACTGTTTTTTCATTTTGAGGAGTTTTTTTGCAATTTCCATACATTTCTGAGGTAGAGGCTTGATAAAACTTTATATTTTTAGATCTATTACTAGATCTTATTGCCTCTAAAATTCTCAGAGTGCCTAGGGCATCAGAGTTTGCCGTATACTCCGGTATTTCAAATGATACTTTAACGTGTGATTGAGCCGCAAGGTTATATATCTCATCTGGTTTAACCTTATTAATAATATTCGTAATAGATGAACCATCATTCATATCAGAATGATATAATTCAAAGTTTGTTTTTTTTTCTAACGGATCAACATACAAATGATCAATTCTACTAGTATTAAATAAAGATGTTCTTCTTTTTAATCCAACCACTTTATAATTTTTTGATAACAACAATTCAGCTAAATAAGACCCATCTTGTCCTGTTATTCCTGTGATAAGTGCGGTTTTGTTTTTCATAGATTAATTATTTCTTTATAAATCTTATTATACTTTTCAGCAATAATATTTGGATTAAAATTATTAGTGATCTTGTTGTATTCCATAACATTAAGATAATCATTATTATTTTTTAAATCTAAATTTAAAAAGAAATTAATACCATTATAAAAATCCTCAAAACTCTCTTCTTTGGCCAAATAACCATTTTTCTTATGCAAGATTAAATCCTTTAAACCACCAACATCGAATGACACAACTGGAGTTCCACAAGTAATACTTTCCATAACGGTTAAAGGCAAATTATCTTGTAACGATGGACATAAAAAAATATCAGATGCATTGTATATGTCTCTAATCTTCTTCTCATCACTTAGTTCTTGATAATTTGTTATGTTAGAAAATTCATATAAATCTTCAGCTAATTCTCCAAAAATAATAAAATGAACATTCTTTTTTTCCTTATTAAGCTTTGTGATAGTCTGCTTTATAAAGTTATATCCTTTTCTTTGTTCAGAATACGCAGACGTGGCACCAAAACTGATTATTTTAACATTTTTTTTCAAAGATACTAAATTTAAATTTTTTCTTGCTGTTAGAAAATTTTCTGGAAAAAAATTTTTAGTGTCTATTGGGTAAGGAATTTGGTAAATTTTTTTATTCTTAAAAATTATACTTTTGTTTACTAAGCTTTCCATCCATTTACTTGGCGCAACTACTGATAAAATTTTTTTTTCAAAAACTTCTAATTTTTTTTTCCATAAAAATTTTTCCAAGTTTGATGAATTGTTGTTATTATATCCTAGCGAAAATCTATTATCATTTTTTTTAATGTAATGTTCAATTGATGAAAAGGGCCAATTATCATGTAGTGTCCATATAATTGGTTTTGATATTTTGTTTATATCATATAATGAGATCATTTCATGATTTATCCAATGAAAGTTAACTATATCATAATCTGATTGATTTATTATTTTTGATAATCTTGAAGGCAATAAATTTAAAGAATAAACAGATTGTTGTTTAAAAATTTTTACCAATAAAAAATTAATTGTTCTTACAACAATATTATTTAGCTTTAACGAAAAAGTTTTTTTTATTGAAAATACATTTTTATTAAAAGAATGTTTTGAGCAAACAAACATATTAGCATCTATTTTAGAGTTTAATTGAGAATTTAAAATTCTTAAAGCGGCTTTTCCTGCACCTCCATAATCGTCATAAAAACTTAAATGTAAAATTTTCACAAATTTAAAATTTTATACCAATTAAAGCTTCATTATCTATTGACAAGAAAAAGATATTTTTTTTATTCTTAAAGTATTCATCAACTGCTTTTTTACACCCACCCCACGTTTTGTAGTCATCAATTATTAATATACCTCCATTTGATAATTTAGGGAACAAAACATTAAGTTCTTGCTTTGTAGATTCATACCAATCTGTATCCAATCTAAGTAAAGAAATTTTTCGAGGAATTTTTTTTTTGAGTGTATATTTTACATCTCCAACTACAAACTTAAATCTTTTTTTAGGATAATTTGTCTTAAATATATTTTTTTTAACTTCTGAAATATTGGCTTTACATTTTAAATACTCATCATTTTCTATCAAATTTATAGCTAACTTTGATTGATCAGAATAAAGATAGTCATTGTCTGTTGGTTTGCTCATTCCACTGAAGGTATCATAAAGAAATATATTTTTATTTTTAATTTTATTTTTAATTAATGTAAGGGCTATAGCCATTATGGAACCACCTTTCCAAACACCACACTCAACCATATCTCCTTTAATATTATTTTTTATGACATGATTAACAGCTAAATAAAGGTAAAAAATTCTCTTTGGATTTGTCATAGTATAGTCTTTTACTTTTGTTAAAATTTTTTTAAAAAAATAATTATCAGAATAATAATTATCAATTTTTTCTATTTTATATCCGAGTGAATTGAATATTTTTTGAATATTACTTTTTAGCATAAAGACTCATTTATTAAATTAACAATTTTTCTACAACTGTTTTTATATGAAAAAATCTCTAAAGTTTTTTTTCTTCCATTTCTAGCTATCTCCATCATTTTTTCAGGGTTTTTAATCAACCAATTTATTTTATGAATAGCATCGTCTGTGTTTTCAAACTCTACACTTTCTTTATTAGGTATAAAAAATTTATGTGAGTCTTTTGTTTTATCGGTTAACAATAGTGAACCTTGGCCAGTAACGTCAAACAGTCTCATATTTCCTGAAAATTCTTGATTATCTGCATGTGTATTAATACAGATTTTTGAGTTTAATAAAATATTAAAATAATCAATACCATATACTGGTTTTTTTATAATTTTTTTTATTTGATAAAAATTATTAAAATTTTTTAAGTCAAGCATACTTTTAATATGCCAGTTTATGTTTCCACAGATATTAATATCTCCAACAGCTGATTTTATTTTATTCAAAACATTAAGTCTTTGTATATGGAAATTTTCTTTAACAATAATAGAGCCACAAAAACTAACATTATATTTCTTATTATCAAACTCTTCTAAATTAAAATTTCTTTCATCATAGGCATGATTTATCTGAAAGACGTTCTTGTGTAATTTAATTAAATCTTTGTAATATTCTTTACTGCAAGTAAGTATCAAATCAGAACTTGTTAAAACTGATGTAATTTCTTTTTTTAATGGAGTACAAATCCATGAAATTACATATTTTATGAATGAAAACTTTTTTCTTAATTCTGAAATATCTTGATGGGTAAAAAATATACTATTTTGAATGTATAAAATATCAGGTTTAAATTCCTCAATTTTATTTTCTAGTAAAGTTAATTTAGAAAAATTATTTTTTGTTTTACTATTAGGTAAATATTTTTTTTTTTCTAAATCAAAATAGTTCATATAAAAAACTTCTGTCTCAATTCCAAAAAATGTTAGATAATAAGAAAAACTATATTCTTGACCTCTTGAGAAATTTATAAATTTATTAAAATGATCTGTATGGTTTAAACTTTTATAATTAAGATTTTTATTTTCAAAGATTTCTATTAATTCATTATAAACACTAGATACATGTAATAACTTCATTCTAATTTTCTGAATATATATATTTGTTTCTAAAATCTTTAATTATATTTTGAACTTTTTCTCCATACCACCACGTCTCAATATTGGAATAATTTTTATTTATAAATTTTGACAATTTTATTGGGTCATTAAAGAGAATATTATTTTTCTTCAAAATTGAAAAATCTTTTTTCGAATAATTATTTTCACTTAATAGCCATTCTTTATCTTCCCAAAATAAAAGGCAAGGAACATTAACAGCAAAACATTCTAAAAAAGTAGTTGAATTATAAGTAGATATTATGAGTTTTGAGTCTAAAAGTCCTTTGTAATAATTTACATGCGTAAACTTATATTTATTTTTAAAATAATCATTAGTCATTAAACAATCAGAATCATAAGGTCTTAAAAATAAATTGTCTTTAATATTCTTATCAATACCATTCAAAAAAATTATATTTCTATCACAATAATTAGTAAATTGCTCTGGTTGCATTCTATCACCCCATTCTCTTCTGGGAAGAAAGAGGTTTGCTAAAATTAATAAAATTTTTTTTTTAGGTTTTAAATTTTTTTTTTTTGAGAGTGAAACTAAGGAACTTCCTAAACGAGAAGTTGATGGAAATACATTTAAATTTTTATAATCAACCCAGCCCCAACTCATAAATTTATCAGATGTTTTAAAATCAAATTCCTGTGAAATTAAGTTTTCAACCACACCATAAGAGCCACCAACTTGACTTAAAACTAATTCAGAACCATTTGAGACAGCATCAGCAATACTAAATTTTATTTCTCCATCAGCAAGATGTGGCCCTGTATTAAAAATTTTTTTATATTTTCTGAAATTTTTATTTTTGTACTTATTAAAATCCTCAAAACACTCTATTGGAAATGAATATAATATAATTTTATTAATCATTTTTTCCAATAAGCTATTACCTTCAAAATTAAATATTAATTTTCTTTTTTCTAAATCAATTTCTTTTTTTTGTTTATTAAATGAGTGGTCAAATTTATTTCTCACTAAATAATCTACTTTTTTTGTAAAAAAAAATTTGAAAAAAAAACTATAACTTTTTATGGTTTCCCTGATATTAAAAAATTTATTTTTTAAGGGAAAAAAAAATAAGTGAGATAAAATTATTTTATCAGAATTAATAAAAAAAAATTTTAATTTATGAGTTAAATAAAATGATTTTGAAATAAATTTTTTAATTTTATCATTTAAACTAGATTTTTTTTTATTTTTTTTATTATCTTCTTTTCTAAGAATTTCAATAAAGTCTAAATTTGTATGATTAATAGCTTCTTCAAAAAAGAGTGAAATTAATTGATTATAAAAAAAAAATTTTGATGTTAAAAAATTAAAATGTGTATAATTATAATTTATGAGATTTTGATATTTAAATTTTTCAACTAAAATTTTATCAGATTTTTTAATTTTTTTATTTTCATAATTAACAACTATATCTTGTGATAAATTAATAGTTCTTAACAACCAATAACCTATCAAAATTTCAAAATACTTTTTGTTTCCTTCAATTTTAAAATGAGATGAAAGTTTTTTAGTTATTAAATCTAAATATAAATTATATAATTTTTTACATATATTGTAATTATTGCTTTTAGACGCAATTATTTTTTTTTCTTCCTCATTTAAAATATTTCTATAAAAAATTTTTAAAGAATTATTAAAATAATCTAAATGATTATTTTTGCTTAAATTGTTAATCTCATATGCTCCAATAATTTTTTTATCTGAAATCATTATTATATATTTTTATTAAATATTGTATTTCCTTAAAGTCTATATTTTGTTTTTTTTCAAAAAATATAGTGTTTTCACAAACGTCGATTAGATTAATATATTTATCAATAATATGATAAAATGGCCTGTTTTTATAATCATCAAAAATATATTGGCATTTTTCGTTTTCATTATTAATTAATGAGTACAATAATGATGCAACTCTATATCTTCCATCAATAAAAACTAAATCAGGGTTTTTTTGTTTCATTAATTTCCAAGGACTTGAGCTGTATTCTTCACATAAATTATTTTCAAACAAGAAGGTTTCGTGTTTTTTACCCACTCCATAAAGATTAGTTTTGCCAACGTTTACAAATAAAAGTTGTGTATTATTAAGTTTCATTTTTTGTAAAAATTTGTAAAATTTATAATCTGTTTCTACTGACATAATTCTTTCACAAAATTTACTAGCATATAGTGTTGATCCACCTGATCCATATTCAAGAAGAAATTTTGATTCTTCCATTAAATTTTTAATTTTTTTTTTTGCTAAGCGAGTTGTTAGAGGTTCGGGAATAATATTCATTTTTACAAAATTATAGAATTTTTCATGTAAAAACCATAGGGAATTGGGCCAAAGTTATCATTATGTCCATAACCATTTTTTGGTTGTATTGAAATTTGTTTATTGAAAAGAGATGCAGTCCAACAAAAAGAAGAATTGCTTTGAATAATATTTTTACATAACATTATTGAAATCCAGTCCTCTACCGCTGACTGATTAGTAACTACAATTTTTTCTAAGTTAAAGTCTTTTAAATATTCACTTAAAGTGTCATTTTCATCAGAAAATAAATAAAATTTGTAGTCTTTACCAAATTTTTGAGTAAAAATATTTATAGCTTTTTCAAAATATTTTCTTTCAAGTTTTATTCCATTCTTAAAATATGTTCTTAAATGATTGTTAAAATCTCTACCTCTAAAATGTATTACAACAGTATTTTTAGACTCTATATCGGGAAATTTTTTTTTAATCTTATTAATAATATCTTTGTTTAGAGTTATATAATTTAGAATTGTATTTTGCGATGGCATTAAATCGTAGTGCCAAAAATTTCCTGAAACATAAAAATTGTCATTTAATAATAATTTATCACTAAATATCTTTGCATTTTGAAATTGTTTAAAACTTTTATCTTCAAGTTCAGATTTGATAGATTCTTTATTTTTAAAAAAATCAATTAAATTATTTAAATAAAAAGTTAATAATGATCCAGAATTATATTTACTAAAAATCGACTCTTCTTTAAATCCTAATTTAATTTTTTTAAATTCTTCATAGTTAAAATAATTTTTTTTTTCTATTAAAAATAGTAAGTTATCTAAATTAGAATTTTTAGGTATTTTTAATTTTAAATTAAATTTTGATGCTAGATTAATCAGGAAAAAGATATGTAATAATTTATTTCCTAAATAAAGTTTTCCATCTTCATTATTTATTTTGTGAAAATCAACATAAATGTTAAGCATAAAGTTTAATGTTAAAAAAATTTTTTTTTTATTATCTTATTTTAAGTATACCAAACTTATTCTTATTTACATCAGTATTTATATTTAAAATTTTAAAAAAAAATTATTCTTTCAAAAGAATTATTTTTTATTTGAACAATAATAAAGAATTAATTTTTTTGTTATTATTTTTAGTAATTATATTGATCTTAAATTTTAAAAATCTTTTGTATTTTAAAGAAATACAATTTTATATAATTTTATTTTTTTCAATTTTTTTTGTCCAGTCTTGTAAAATAAATTTTAATAATTTTGTTTCTTTAATTTTTAACATTAACTTTTTTTTATTCTTATACATTATAACTTTAGTTTTTTTTAATAACATGGTCATGAATTGTATGGTATCTAGAGCAGGTTATTATGATATATTTCAAAAAGTAAATGAAGAACTCATTTTACTTAATATTTCAAAATTTAATTGTTTTTTAAATCCAAAAGAAATTTATTTTACGCATATAAGTTCTTTTGTATTTAAAATTTTATTTTTAAATTTTATTAATTTTGTTTCATTTATTATAAATGATAATAAATTTAAAAAACTATTTAATATTTTTATTTTAATTTTTATAACAATTTTAACTTTTTCAATTGGATCAAGATTTGCTTCAATAATTAGTTGTTTTTCTCTTTTATTAATTTTTTTACTGTTAGTTAAAGAAAAAAATTACATATTAGTTATTTTAATTTTTATAAGTTTTACACTCATAAATGTTAAATTCTATAATAACAAAAATTATACCTTTCTTAATTTTTTTATATTAAATGAAAGTTCTTTTTTGCAACTAGAGAAATATCATTACACCATTAATAGTAAAGATGATAAAAGTGAGAAAGAGAAAAGGTATAAATATTTTCATAATGAAAATATTTATAATAGATTAAATAAACTAAATTCTAAAAATATAGTGGGTTTTTTTGATACTGAGAGAAAATTTGAGATTAATGACTTTATAAAAAATTTAAATTTAGAGCACCCAGTGTTTAAAAATTTTTACCATAACTACTTTTTAAATGTCTATTTACTTTATGGTGAAGTATCTTATTTACTAATAATGTTTCTATTATTATTATTTAAAAAATTAATTTACGAAATTTTAAAAATTTTTAATCTAAAAAATTTTATGTTAAATTTATTCATTATATTGAATGTACTTGTCTTTTTTTTAACTGATGCTTATTTTAACTCCTTGCCAAATTACTTTATTGCTTTTATTTTATTAATTTACTTAATTAAAGATAATCTGAATAATAACTTCAATAAATAAACGAATGAAAAATAAAAAAATAAATTTTTTGACAATTAATCAAAAAAAAATGTCACAAAAGAAATCCAAAGTTGGAATAGTTGGTTTAGGGTACACTGGTCTTCCACTTGCAATCAGTATAAAAATAAAAGGGTTTGAGGTATTTGGTTTTGATATAGATGTAAAAAAAATATCAAAATTAAAAAAAGGAATTTCATACATTAATCGAATAAAAAATAGTGATATTAATAAGTTTAATAAAAAGCTATTTTTCTCTAACTTTAAAAATATTCATTTTTGTGATGTAGTAATAATTTGTGTACCTACACCATTAAATGCAAAAAATAAGCCTGATTTAACTTTTATAAAAAACACATTTAAAAGTATCTTCCCCTTTTTAAAAGATGGGCAAACTTTAATACTAGAAAGCACAAGTTACCCAGGAACTACCCGTGAATTAATAGCAGAAAAAATAAAAAAAAGATTTAATATTGGTAAGAATTTTTTTGTTGGTTTCTCTTCTGAAAGAATCAATCCAGGTTATAATGAAAAAAAAATAAATAAAATACCTAAGGTAGTGAGTGGTTATTCTAAAAATTGCATTAATATTATTTCTAATTTTTATAAAAAAATATTTGATCGTGTCGTTAAGGCAAAAAACTTAGAAGTAGCAGAATTTTCTAAACTTTTAGAAAATATTTATAGATCTGTGAATATAAGTTTTATAAATGAAATGAAAATAATCGCAGATAAAATGAATTTAGATATCTTTGAAATTTTGGATATAGCTCAGACAAAACCATTTGGTTTTAAAAGATTTAATCCGGGACCCGGTACTGGTGGTCATTGTATACCAATAGATCCTGAATACATGTATTGGAAAGCCAAAAAAATTGGCTATGAGTCAAATTTTATAAGATTAGCATCACACATTAATATTAATATGATAGGTTTTTTATATAATAAAATTAAATTAATTTTAAGAAAAAAAAATCTTAAAATTGCATCCTCAAAAATATTAATTATTGGAATTGCATATAAGAAAAATATAGATGATCTAAGAGAGTCAGCTTCATTAAAATTAATTTCTTTTTTAACAAAAAAAGTCAGTAAAATAGATTTCCATGATGATTTTATAAAAAATAAAATTGTCACTAGAAATTTTAATTCAAAAAAAAAAAGCATAAGAATTACTAAAAGTAATTTATCTAGATATGATTTAACAATAATTATGACTGATCATGATTATTTAAATTACAAAATGATTAAAAAATATTCAAAAAATATTCTAGATTGTAGAGGTAAGTTTTATCTTTCAAATAATATTTTTAGGGGGTAATTGATAAAATGAGAGAAAAATTAAGAAAATTTGAATATAACTATAACCAATACAAAAATGATTTAATAATTAGAACAAAATGTCCTTGTTGTTCTTCTTACAAAGAAAAAAAAATATGGGTAATTTTTAATAAATATTTTAAGGCTGTTAACTGTACTATTTGCAATTTTATTTATATTGATAAAATTTTAAATGAAGCTGGCTTGAAATCTTACTACAATAACTATATTGAATTTAGATTGAAAAATAAAACTAAATTAATACAGAGAAAAAAAATGTATGAGATAGATTTAAAATATCTTTCTTTATACAAAAAAAATGGAAGATTAATAGACATTGGTTGTAGCAATGGTGACTTTCTTAAAATCTTACATAAAAAATATGACTCTTTTGGTATAGATATTGACTCTGAGGCTATAGATATTGCAAAAAAAAATAAAAGCATAAGCAAGAATGTATTTAATTTTAGATTGACTGATATAAAAAATAAACTTGGTAAATTTGATATTGCTGTTTTGAGAGGAGTAATTGAACACGTAAAAAATCCGATAGAATATTTTGCACAAATATCAAAATTATTAAGAAAAAATGGTATAATTTTTATATCTGCTACACCTAATGTAGATTCGCCCTGTGCAATAAAATTTAAGGATAAATGGAATCAATTTGATCCCATACAGCATATTAATCTATTTAGTGCTGATACTATTAAAAAGATTGGAAACAAATATGGCTTTAAGCTTATTGGTCAACATTACCCTTATTTAGAAACGCCTTATGCGAATTTTGAAAACAATTTAAAAAATTTTATTTCAAAAAAAACGAGAGTATCTCCACCTTTTTGGGGCTCTATGATGACTTTGATATTAAAAAAAATATGAAATTAAAGTCTATTACATTTTATATTTTGTTAATTATTTTTATCCTTTTTTTATGTGAGATTTTTTTGATGAATACTTATAAATTAGGAAAACCTCTAAAATATTATATTTCACCTGATTTTGGATATGCATTAAGAGAAAACCAAACACAAACTCGTGATAAAAAAAATTATATTTCAATTAATAATCTAGGGATGCGAAATAAATTGAATTTATTAAATGAAAATAATAAAAAAATCATTTTATTTTTTGGAGATAGTGTTGTTTATGGTGGTTCTTACATAGATGACAATGAAATATTTAGCGCAAAAGTATGTGAAAATTTAAATTTAAAAAAAAATAATCAATTTTTTTGTGGAAATTATGGTGTCAATGCTTACGGAATTATAAATATTAATGAAAGAATTTTGAGTATTGAAAATAAAATTAAAAATGATTATTCAATTGTAATAATAACTAGTGGTAATATTAGAAGGGGTAAAACTTCAATAAGCGGGCAACCTTTTTTTTCAAAAGAAATACAACCTCCATTTAGAGCTTTAAAGGAACTGTTCTTTTTTTATGTTGATAGAATTAGATTAAAATTTAGATATTCTATGAACAATAAAGGACCTGATGAAGAATATGATAAATACTATTACCAAAATATTAATGGTGTCATAAATAAAAATATACAAAAATTTTATAAAACCGAAATAGAGAGACTATTTGAAAATTTAGAAAAAAAGGATAAAAATTATCTTGTAATTTATTTAGCTTCTAAAAGTGAATACTTGCAAAATAAAAAATTTTATCAAAAAGAAATTTTAATAGATATTGCAAAAAAGAAAAGTTATAATCTTTTGGTTATTGATGAATATATTGATGAAAATAAAATTTTTTATGACAACATTCATTTAACAAAATTTGGTCATGAATATATTTCTAAGATTATATTGAATGAAATTTCTGATAAACTACATTAAGAAAATTTTTCTTTATATTGATTTTAAATTTGGAAGATTTTTTTTTAAAAATGATAATAATTTTTTAATTAATCTAATAGGACATATACAATTAAAAAAAAAAATTATCGACTTTAAAGATAATAATGAATCGATAAATATTCACAATATTGGTTTTTCAAAAATAGAGCCTTTCGACAAAAAAGATTTGGAATATTTTTCAAAAATTATTAGAGATTATTCGGTTAAAAATAGTGAAAAAATTCGGTTAGATATAGATATTAATGAAAATATAATAGAAAAAATAAACAAACTATTGTTAAAAAATAAATCCTTAATTTCAACTTTAAATGGTTACTTTAAATCAAATTTTTTAATTACAGAAATTAACATTTATAGAAATAAATATTTTAAAAAAGATGGGGATAAAGAATTAATTAATGAAAATTTTCATTGTGATCATTACAAAAAAACAATGATTAAATTATTCATAAATCTATCTGAAGTTAAAAATAAAAATGGACCATTAGAAATATTTAATAAAAAAAATACAAAAAAAATTATTTTAAATGGTTTTCGTGATAGGAATAATTATCAAAACGCAAAAAAAATTTTAGATAACAATAATTTAAAATTTACAAATACTGGTTTATTTGGAGATGCCTTATTATGCTCGACTACAGAATGCCTACATAGAGCAAGCATTCCTTATAAAAACTTCCATCGAGACATGCTTGCAATAACTTTATTTAAAGATTTTTCTTTAGATTTTAACCCAATAAAATTCAAAAACGAAATTAATGGTACGCTTGCAAAAAAATTAGGTAAGCTTAATCTTGGTTAAATCAAATATTTTATCACAATATTTTAAAACCTCTTTTCTGTGTGTAGCAAAAACAGCTGTATTTATTAATCCTGACGTCATGATTTTTTCTAACACTTTTTCCTCTGTCTCAAAATCCAGAGCACTTGTAGGTTCATCAAAAAAAACTAAGTTGGCTCCCTTAAACAAGGCCCTTGCAATATTAACTCTTTGTTTTTGGCCTGAACTTAAATTTAAATTACTATCAGATATTATCGTTAAATCTTGATCAGCTAGCTTTTTAAACACATCGTCTAATAAAGTGACCTCATAAATCTTCTTTAATCTAATTTCTTCATCATCAGTCAAGGCATCTTTAAATGTAATATTTTTTTTAATAGAATTGTTAGTAAAAAAAGGATTAATAGATGCATATGAAATTTTAGTCATCCAAACTTCTAGATTAGAGTGATCTAAACAAACACCATCGACTAAAACTTGTCCAGATTTTGGTTTTAACAATCCAAGTAAGATATTTATTATAGTAGTTTTTCCAGATCCAGTAGGACCAATTATCCCCACTATATCACCATTGTTTATTTTTAAATTAAATTTATTGAGATTAAATTTATCTATAGTTTTATCATCATAAGAAAAATCAATGTCTTTAAGTATTAAATCTTTATTAAAGTTGATATTTGATTTTTTTAAATTAGCATTTTTGGTATCAAAGTTATTTAAAGAGTTAATTATTTTTTTTATTGATGATTTGCTAGCCTGCAAAAGAACCACATAATTAAAAATTTGACTTAAATATGGATAGATTTTATAAAATGAAAAAACAAAAACTGAAATTAATAAAAGATTATCTTTTATATCTATATTTGAAAAAACTATCGCTGTAAAAAACACTAATATGATCACTGATTCAACTAATAGCTTTGGAAAAAGAGATATCATTTCAATATTTAAATTTTGATTATTTATATCTAAACAGTTTTTTCTATATTTTTCTAAAAAATTAATTGATAAATTAAAAATTTTTAAATCCAAAAATGAATTCAATCCTGTTCTTAAAAATTCAAAATTTTGTGAATTTTTTTCTGAAATCACATGATTAAATTTATAAATTCTTTTTTTAAAAATAAAAAAAAGAAATCCCATTAAAATCACTCCTGATAAAATGATTATACTGGTAATAATTGGTTTATACCATAATAGAAAAATACAAATTAAAATTAAAACATTTAATTTTGAAATTATTTCAAATAAAGAATTCAATATTCCACCAGTAAATCTTTTGGTTTCTGCTGCTATTGTGTTGTGCACATTAGATACTTTTTCATTAACTAAAACTTGAAAATCTCTTTTAAGATATTCTGAAAAAATCTTATGTGCTAAGTTAGCTTGAAATCTAAGAATATTTCTTTTTATTAAATATCTTAAAAAAATATAAATAATTAATGTTAATAAATATATCGCCAAGATTAATAGGGTAAAACTTAAATAATAATTAGAAAAATTATCATATTTTAAAGTTATGGGTATAAATTTTTCAATTTTTTGAAATACATCTCCCTCGCCTTCCACAAGTACTATTACAAGTGGTATTAAAGAGCCTAAGCTAGCAACTTCTAAAAACGAACTAATTAGTGAAAAAATCAGATTATTTTTAAAATTAAAATCAGCTAATGATAAAATTTTTTTTATTTCAAAAAATTGCATTTATTTAAATAGATAATATACGTGATTGTATTAAATTATTTATATTCTAATTTAAAATTATATCTATGAGAATTATACCTAAAATTGATATTAAAAATGAATTTGTAGTTAAAAGTATTAATCTTGAAGGAGTAAGAACTGTTGGAGATCCTAATAAACTTGCAAAAAAATATTATATCGATGGAGCTGATGAAATAATTTTTATGGATGTTGTGGCCAGTTTATACGGCAGGAATAATATCTTTAATCTAATTAAAAAATTCTCTAAAGACATATTTATTCCTATCACTGTAGGTGGTGGTATTAAATCAGAAAAGGATATTGAGGAAGCCTTAAAAAGTGGTGCGGACAAAGTTTCAATAAATTCAGAGGGGATTAAAAATAAGCAATTCCTCAAAAATTCATCAAAAACATTTGGATCATCAACAATAATCTCATCTATAGAGGCAAAAAAAATTTCAAATGAATGGTATTGTTTTTATGAATTTGGAAGAGAAAATTCCAATATTAGAGTTCAAGATTGGGTTGATGAAATTTCTGAAATTGGCTGTGCAGAAATTCTAGTTACTTCAATAGATCAAGAAGGTACAAAAAAAGGATTTGATTTAGACCTGTTGAAATTAATCAATTCTAGAAATTGTAATTTACCTATCATCTTTTCAGGTGGTTATGGAAAAATTGAACATTATAATCAAATAAAAAGTGACTTAGACGAAAATGATGCTATCAGTATTTCTTCTGTACTACATTATAATTTAGATAATATTTCAAATATAAAAAAAAATATATGACTAAAAATTTTGGAATAATTGACTATGGTTGTGGAAATATACACAGCTTAAAATGTGCTCTTCAAAAAATTGGTGGAAATGTTTGTATCTTATCTGATAATAAAATTATGAATATTGATGCTTTATTTATTCCTGGTGTTGGATCTTTTAATAATGCTATGGAAAAAATGACAAAAAAAAAATTAGATGTTTTAATTAAAGAATATAACAAAGAAAATAAGTTAATTGTTGGTATTTGTCTTGGTATGCAAATTTTATTAGATAAAGGGTTTGAGAACTATCCTTGCGAAGGATTAAGTTTAATCAAAGGTCAGACATATAAACTCGCCTATAATCAAAATCAAAAAAAAATTAATATTGGTTGGAAAAAAACTATTTTTAATGATACTAAAAATTTAAATCAATTCAATAATGAAAAATTTTATTATGTTCATTCTTATGCTGTTAATGTAGAAAAAAATAATATTTATTCAACTACATTTTTTAATGATAAAAATTTTATCTCTGGAATTAGAAAAGATAATTTAATAGCTTTTCAATTTCATCCTGAAAAAAGTGGAAACATAGGATTAGATTTGTTAGACACTGTTACTACTAACTTTATATGAAAAAAAATTTCTCATTATTTGGAATGCCAAATGAAATCATATTTTGCAAAAAATGTGTTATTTCAAATCAACGACCTTCATCTGCTGTAGAATTTAAATCTGAAAATACAAACCACAAAAAGGGTATCAAAATTGATGATAACCAAGTTTGTTCTGCGTGTACATACGCAGAGCATAAAGATAAAATAAATTGGAAAATGCGTGAAGATGAACTCAAATTACTGTGTAATAAATTTAGAAAAGATAAAGGTTATGATGTTATAGTGCCTGGCAGTGGTGGCAAAGACAGTGCTTATGCAGCACATATTCTTAAATATAAATATGGAATGAATCCCCTAACTGTAACATGGGCTCCACATATTTACACAAAAATAGGATGGGATAATTTTATAAATTGGAGTAAAATTGGAGGTTTTGACAATATTCTTTTTACACCAAACGGAAAATTACATAAAATATTAACAAGGTTAGCTTTCGAAAACTTACTGCATCCATTTCAGCCTTTCATAGTTGGTCAAAAAATAATAGGTCCCTTAATGGCATCAAAGTTTAACATACCTTTGGTTTTTTATGGAGAAAATGGTGCTGAATATGGAAATAATATAAAAGACAATGAGTCACCTCAAATGAATTTAGATTTTTTTTCAAAAGGTAACTTAGAAAATATTTTTCTTGGTGGTTTAAAGATTAATGAAATTATAAAAAAATTTAAATTTCGATTAAATGATTTTGAACCTTATATCCCTCCTGATATCGAGGAATTAAAAAAAAAAAAAATTCAAGTTCACTTCTTAGGTTATTATTTGAAATGGGATCAACAAGAAGCATTTTATTACGCATCAGAAAATACAGGCTTTAAAATTAATGATGTTAGAACTGAAGGAACATATTCAAAATATGTTGGATTAGATGATAAGATAGAACGTTTTCACTTTTTTACTTATTTCATTAAATATGGAATAGGTCAGGCTAGTTACGATGCTGCACAAGAAATAAGAGCAAAAAAAATCACTAGAGACGAAGGAATTGCTTTAGTTAAAAAATTTGACAGCGAATTTCCAAAAAAATACTTTAATGATTTTTTAGATTATATAGAAATAGACGAGTCTGGCTTTTGGAAATGCATAGATAGATTTAGATCACCTCATTTATGGAATTTTAATAATAAAAATCTACAATGGAATTTGAAAAAAACAGTTTTTGATTAGACTAATTATAACTTCAATTTAGCCATTTCTATAAATTTTTTTTGTTGTATTAAATTAAAATCTTTTGATTTGGTCAATCTTATCAACTTTTTATAATCTTGTTTTATAGGTTTGATGTTTAAGATTTTTTTTTTTTTTATCTTTAATACCAAATCGTCAATGCCACATTTTAAAGCATACATTGATAAATCAAATATATTTTTTTTATTTGTCATAGGCTTAGAGTAAAAAATTATTTTTCCACCATCTATCTTTCTATCGAGATATAGAATAGAGCACCCTACTTTATCTATATTATGATCTAAAATTGCCCAAGGATTACAAGCTACCCCCCTATAAAATGGGGAAATTCCAGCATGTAAATTTAAACAATTTTTTTTTTTCAAAAAATTAAACAATTTCCCTTTAATTAAACCACATCCAAAAACAATAAATATTGTTTTTTTATCTTTTGGCAAAGTATCCATGTTATTTTTAAGTGTGTCAAAATTTTTAATAAAAACATTTTTATTAATAGATCTGTCTTTAAAAAATTTTTTTTCTGAAATATTAACTTTGGAAAAATAATTTTTTGTAACTTTATTTTTAATTTTACTTTTTTTTTTAGGGTCTATAAAGCAATGTAAATTATTAGTTATTCTAGATAGCTTGTTTATAAAATAAATATGTCTTTTTTGATCTGACGTAAATATAACTATTTTCAAATTTTAAAACCTTTATCTATAAATTTTTTAAATAGTGTTTTTTCTTCATTTCGGCTTACTCTACTACTAAAGCGTCCCCTTTCATCATATTTTTTTGAATTTTTTTTTTGTTTTTTAAAGCTTGATCTGTAACCTATAATTTTTTTTATACATAATTTAAGAAGAAAAAATAAATAAATGCGACTTTTATTATTTTTAATAATATTTTTAATAATAAATATCCATCTACTAATGTAATTTTTATTATTACATTTAATTAGATAATTATATAAATAAGTCGCATAAGCTTTGCATCTCTGATTATCAACAATATGGTAATGAAGTTTAATATAATTTTTTAAATTTTTTTTATCAATTTTAATTTTTTTATTTTTGATTATATAATTTATAATAAATTTATCAAAGTCCTTAAGATTTTTGATTTTATTTGAACATAATTCTAAATGAGCTTTATGATATTCTTTATATTTAGTTTTATCCTTAATAAATATTTCTGCAGTAGGCACATTTCGTTGCATCGCTTCGTAGGTAGTATTGCAACCTTCAATTGAAATATGTAAATTTGAAATTGATAAAAATTCATCAATATTTAATCCGTAAACTAAATGAAGATTTTTTAGTTTATTATTTTTTATGAAAAGTTTCCAATAAATATGATCTTCATTTGGATGTGGTTTTAAAAGAAAATTAATATTTTTGAATTTTTTAGCTGTTAAAATTATATTTTTCTTAAATTCATCATTTAATTTTCTATGAATATTCAAGTAATTGCCAAAACTTATAGACTGATAATGAGTCTGATCTACATATTTAACGAATTTATTTAAGTTATCTCCTTTGAATTTTGAACTTAGATCAGGTAATGCAATTGTAATATTTTTACTTTTTTTAAATTTGTAGAGATTTTTTTTTTTTTTAAAATCTATATCAATAAAATCAGTTCTAGGACATCCTAATGTAGTTTTTAGTTTGTTATTAATATCTTTATATAAATTTTTTTGACTATTATTCCAAAAAAAATTTATATCACAAGGGTAAGGTACTCTAGCAATCCTTTTTACTGCTTGACCCTCTGTGGTTATACAAGCTGTAAATCGATTTTCTAAATTACACTTAATTTTTTCTTGATTAAATAAATGAGGTTTATTAAATACCACAATTTTAGGATCAAACTCCTCAATATAATTAAAATCCCAAAGAGCAGTTAATTTTGCATTAATTTTTTTTTGATTTAAATAAAATGCAATCAATGATAAACTTTTAAAATCTCTAAATTTATGATCAACAAAAAACAAGATTCTATTATTTTTAAACATAGGAAAGTTATGGAAGATATTACAAGTTATTATTTAAAAAACAATTTAAATAGGATATTTAATTTAAAAAATAAATTTAAAAAAGATAAAGATTTAAAAAAATTGACTTTAAAGTCAATCAAACCATTTATTCCTGATATTGAAGACTTGGTTATTTTACATAAATTAATAATTAAACATAAAATTACATCTGTGATGGAATTTGGAGCTGGTTATTCAACAATCGCTATGGCTGACGCTATATTTCATAATTTAAAAAAAAATAAGATAACTAGTAAAAAAAGCATTGGTATCCATTCATGTGAAACAAATAAGAAATACTTCAAAGAACTAAAAGTACCTAATGAACTAAAAAATTTAATCAAAATTAATTATTCTAAAGTTGTCATGACTACATTTAACTCTAGACTATGTACTGTATATAAAAAAATTCCAAAAATTAATCCCCAGTTAATATATTTAGATGGGCCAGACTTATATTCAGTAAAAAATACTATCAATAATTTTAGTACAAATTTTGATGAATGTGTACCTATATCAGCTGATATACTTTTGATTGAACCTTTCCTTTTACCAGGAACAATAGTAGTTGTTGATGGAAGAATTTCTAATGTTAGGTTTTTAGAGAATAATTTCCAAAGAAAATGGAAGAAAACTGAATATAAAAAAATTGATTTAACTATCTTTATTTTAAATGAGAAACCAATAGGGAGACACAATTTTGAAGATATGTACAAAAGAAATTTATTAGCAAATAAATAATTTTAATATTATGAAAATAATCATGTATCATAATGTAAAAAACTATGATCAAAAACTTCCTTATCAAAATTTTCTCTCAATAAAAAAATTTAAAAAACAATTACAATTTTTTGAAGATAAATATGGATTAATTTCAAATAAAGATGAAATATATGAGGAAAATAAAAAAGTACTTCTTACTTTTGATGATGGACTTAAACATCATTATGAAATTGCTGAAATTTTAAAAAAAAAAAAAATTCTCGGAATTTTTTTTATATGTACAAAACCATTAATAGATAAAATAGTATTACCAGTTCACAAAACTCATATCATATTATCATCTATTAAATCTAGTTTAGCTCTAAATTATTTAAACGAAATGATACTTATAAATAGAATAATTTTAAATAATAAATTTAAAATTAGATTTAAAGATTCATATTCTCATCAAAATGATGAGGTAAGTAAAAAAATATTTAAAAAAATAATAAATTATTTAATAGATAATGAAAACAAAAATATAGTGTTAGACTCAATAATAGATAAGTTTAAACTTAAAAATAAATTAGCAAAATATTACTTAAATTCTAAAGAAATAAAAATGATGCACAATATGGGTATGGTTATTGGAAGTCATGGCTTTAGTCACAATTTATTATCCAAAATGAACAGGAATGAACAAGAAAAAGAACTAAAACAGTCTAAAAATATACTAGAAAATATTATTAAAGATGATGTAACATACTTCTGTTATCCATATGGAGGAGCAAAGTCCTACAACAAACATACGTTAGAATTACTAAAAAAAAACAAATACTCATTATCTTTTGATGTAAATCCAAAAGATGTGAATTTTCAATTAATAAAAAAAAATTCATTTAAAATTCCAAGATATGATTGTAATTTCTTTAAATTATAATCTTAAAAATTATTTACCATCATATAGAATTTTTTATTTAGATAATTTTTGCTCTTTTAAGTAAAAAAATAATTTTATCTTCGTTTAAAAAATTAAAGTTACTTACTCTAAATTTTTTTAGTAATTCAATTTTTTTACTATTTTGTTTTGCTAATTTATTCCTAATAATAAATAAATTATTTTTAATTTCTATAAATGGTATTTCTTTTTCTGTGTAAAGTTCTTCTTCATATTTTTCTCCATCTAGTTTTTTTGAAATAATAATTTTATTCTTTTTTTTAAAATACCTTTTCAAAGCTAATGCAAGATCATATATTTTAAAACATTTCATACTTTTCATTATAAAAATTTCACTTCCTTTCATAATTGTAATGCTTTTTAAAACTAATTTAACAGAATCGTTCAGTGTCATGACAAATCTTTTCATTTTTTTATCTGTAACAGTTATCTTTTTATTAGATTTTAGTAGATGAATAAAATTTGGAATTACAGATCCTCTTGAACCAAGTACATTACCAAATCTTATTATAGAAATTTTAGTTTTTTTGTTTTTTGAATTTTTAATCAAATTAGAAATAAATTTTTCTGCCATAAACTTTGTTTTACCCATTACACTTTCGGCATAAACAACCTTATCTGTGCTAATATGAAGTAATTTTGACACATTATTTTTAATAGAAGCCAATACAATATTTTTTGTACCTTTAACATTTGTTTGTATTGCCTCTGATGGATTATATTCCATTATTGAAACATGCTTTAATGCAGCAGCATGTATTACAATATCCACCTTTTTTGTTACCTCAACACATCTTTTAAAGTCTCTTACATCCCCTAAAAATAATCGGATCTTATTTTTATACATGGATTTATACATGGATTTAGAGTTTAATAATGATAGGTTTAAATCCCTTGAAATTTCATAAAGTGCATTTTCATCATTTGTCATAACTCTTATCGTTTTACATTTACTTTTCATTAAATTTTTTACAAGTGATGTACCTATCGAACCTGTTCCACCAGTTATCAAAACTCTTTTATTAATAAAATATTTGAGATTCACTATGATACCTTTTTTATTAAATAGGATAATAATCCCATTTTAGGACTATAATTAATTTCATTTAATATTTTGTTAGAGTCAATTTTTTGAGAGGGTATTTTTTTTAAATCAATATTTTTATTTTTGTAATTTAATTTTGAATGAATTTTACTTTCTATTAATCTTATCATTGTATTTATTTTTATATTTTCATATCCAATATTATAAATTTTGTTTTTTAATTGTTTTTTAAAAGATTTGCAAATAATGCTTACAAAATCATCTATAAACAAATAATTTCTATATAATTTAATATTTGGAGAGAGAAAAAAATTTTTTTTATATCTGCAATTTATTAAATTTTTGATGATGCCCTTTTTTTTATCATCATATAAATTACAAATTCTAAATATTTTATAATTAATACCTGATTTTAAATATATATATTCAGCTATAAGTTTTAACTTTGAATATTTACATAAAGGTTTTTTTAACGAATTTTCTTTTTTTTTGTAATTAGAAAAGCCGTAAACTAGGCTAGTTGAAAAGTAATAAACAACAGTATTCTTTTTTTTACAAAAATTTATGATGTTATTATTTCCATCAATTATAGTTTTTTTCATTAAATTATAATTTGAATTATTTTGTCCTGATAAATTCAAAATGAAATCAATCTTTTTTAAAGAATACTTCTTAAATGAGTCTTTTTTACACACATCAAAACCATTTGATTTATTTACATTTATCAAATTATATTCATTTTTTAATTTTTTAATTAATTGAGATCCTATAAATCCTGAAGAACCAATCAATAAAATAGTTTTTTTCAATTTAATAAGTTATTTTTTTTTGCGTATTAAAATTTTGAAAGTTAATTTTTTTCAAGATTTTTATAATTTGATGAGAAGAATTTCCTTTACCATAAGGGTTTTTAATATTCTTAATGCTTTTATTGAATTTTGTACTTAAACCTTTTCTTATAGCTTTATAGATTTGTATTTCATTGTGTGTTGTATTAATTATATTTCTAGGTTGCATTCTTCCATTTTGTCTAGTTCCTATATTTATAACTGGAATTTTAAAAGTTGAAGCCTCATGAATTCCTGAACTTGAATTTCCGATGAGAATTTTTCCATTTTTTAGTAGTGTTTTATACTCAGCTAGATTTAATGTAGGAGTGTGGTTTAAATTACTTTTTTTGATTATATTAAGAATTTTTTTAGAACCAGCATCATTATTTGGAAAGATAATTAAATGCTGCATATCAACTTTTTTAAGAGCATTTACTGTTTTTTTCATTTGCAATTCAGATAAATTAAGTTCACTAGTTACTGGATGTTGAATTGTAATTGAGTACGGTTTTAAAATATCAATTTTAAATTTTTTTAAGATATATTTTTGGGAAACTACATCCTCATCCATTAACGCGTCTATAGATGGGCAACCTACAGGATAGATATTTTTTTTAATTTCTCCCATCTTAATTAATCTCCTTTTTGTCTCAGAATTTGCAGTAAAATGAATATTTGAAAATTTTGACATTCCATGTCGAAGAGACTCGTCAATTGTTCCTGAAACCTCTCCTCCCTGAATATGAGCCACAGGAATATTCATATGTGCACCGCATAAAGTCACTGCAAAATTAGCAGCTATATCAAATCCTGATAAAATTACATCAGGTTTACTTTTTCTTAAAATTTTAGATAATTTATTTATAGCAATTCCTAATGAATTGGCCATTGAGGAACCATCGTTTCTCAAAAAGTAATTTTTATTAAACATTGAAAACTTTTCATATACTTTAAAATTTTCATCTAAAATTTCTTTTATAGTATAACCATACTCTCTAACTAAATGTAAACCAGTTACAACTAGATCATATTTTAATTTTTTTTCTTGTTTTATAATCTTAAGAATTGGTTTAAATCTGCTAAAGTCGGCTCTTCTCTCTGTTACTATAAAAATTTTCATTTTATATCTTTTTTTCTGATTAATGTATTTTTATCAATATTTCTTTTTGCTATTTTACCTAAAACCTTTTTATAATCTTTTGCTAAAAAATCTCCAATACCAGGCCTTCTTGGAAAAACATTATTTTTTGTTAACTTTTCACCTTTAGTTATATTTTTTGTAGATGCTACACAAGCAAAAGCAAAATTTATTGTTGATCTTTCTTGAGTAAGTGGTTTTTTATTTTCACCTTTTGCTTTATATATTTCTTCAGCACCAAACTTAAGTAATTTAAATTCTTCTTGATCCATAGAAGCAGAAATATCAGGCCCTTTTCTTTTTTTTGTATCTGTAAAATGTTTTTCAATAATTGATGCACCCAAAGAAATCGCACCCAAACATGGAAAAATAGTTTTTGAATGATCTGATAATCCTATCACAGCCTCTGGAAATTTTTTTTGAAGTAGATTAATAGCATTTAATCTAATCAAATTAGTTGGAGTGGGATAAATATTAGTACAATGCAAAAGAGCAAAAGGAACCTTATGTTTTTTTAAAATTTTCACTGATGGCTTAATAGATTTGATGCTATTCATTCCAGTGCTTAAAATTATAGGTTTTTTAAATTTAGCTATATATTCAATCAAAGGATAATTATTGCATTCTCCTGAGCCAATTTTAAATGCTGGAACTTTAAATTTTATTAATCTATCTACTGCTAGTTTTGAAAATGGTGTGCTTAAAAAAATAATACCTTTTGATTTAGTATACATCATCAACTCAAATTCATCTTTTTCAGACAATGAATGACTTTTTATTATATCAAATATGTTTACCTTTGTATGAGAGGGAATTATTTTTTTTGCTTCTATTGTCATTTCATCTTCTACGACATGTGTTTGATGTTTAATTGCTTCAACACCAGATTTATAAGCTATGTCAACAAGCTTTTTTGCTTGAATAAGTGAACCACCGTGATTAATTCCAAGTTCAGCAATAATCAAAGGTTTGTAGTCGATTCCCACATACCTTTTTCCTATTTTAATTCTATTTTTTTTTGCAATATTCATTTTAGTGAAATCTATTTAAGTTTTTTACCAAATTGAAAATCCACCATCGACAAAAATGTTTTGGCCTGTTATATAATTAGACTCATCATTTATTAAAAATTTTAACAAACCATAAACATCTGACTCTTTGGCCATTTTTTTTAAAGGTAAAAGTTTAGAATATTCTTTAACAAAAATCTTATTTTGTTTATTAAAAACTCCACCTGGCGTTATCATATTACATGTTGTATTTTTTTTTGCTAGAGAGGCAGCTAACCATCTTGTTAAACCAATAATTCCTGATTTGCTTGCTGAATAAGATATTGATGAATAAAAATTTTGTTTTTTATAAATATCATGATGAGGACTTAAAGAACCATATATGCTACCCATATTAATAATTTTTTGATTTTTTTTATAATTGTGATTTTTTATAAAATATTTACACGTTAAAAAAGTTCCTCCTAAATTTATGTTAGTTGTCTTGTCCCATACCATCTTATCAAAATTTTCACTGTAATTTTTTGTTTTAGAAATTTTTTTAATTCTTTCAGAGGTTAATGCAGCATTATTAATTAAAACGTCAAATTTTCCAAATTTATTTAATATATCATGAAAAAATTTTTTTACATCATTTTCATTTTCAATATTTAATTTTCTTTTATAAAATCTACTAGTTTGAAAATTTTTTTTAACATCTATATCAGCTGCTACCAAAACTTTTGAATTTTTTTTTAATTTTTTAAGAAAATATTTACCAAGAATACCACTACATCCAATTAAGATAATTTTTTTCATAGCTTATTATTTAAAATTTTTTTTACTAATATAAAATCTTCTTTTGTGTCTATATCAAAACTTTTCAATAAAGGCACATAAAAGTCACTTATTTTTCCCTCGAACAACCACTTACATTTTAAAAGATAATCTCTTTTAAAACAGTATAAAGCAGCGACATGCTCTAATGTTTTGGGAGCACCCTGCCTAGCAGTAATTTGTTTTTTTTTTAAATTCTTACTTAAAAAGAATTTTTTATTTTTATATTCTAATAAATTAAAATAAGGGTTTTTTCTTGCAGGAGTAGTACAAAATTGTCCATCAAAAAAAGACTTGTTTTTATAAAATTTTTTGAGAAATTTATCTAAATCATTATAATTTATTAATGGATTGGTTACCTCTATGTCCAAAATATATTCAAATTTTTTTTTAAAATATTTTTCAGATCTTAATAAAGCATCCTTCCAGACCATTAATTTAGAAACATTTCTTTTACACAATTTTTTGGATCTCTTAAAAAAAACTTTAATACCTTGTTTTTTTACAATGTTGCTAATTTTATCACTTTCAGTTGAAACACAAATATTTTTAATTTTATTTTTTTTTGCTTTTTCAATAGCAAATGAAATTAATGGTTTGCCATTTAATTTCTTAATATTTTTAGACTTTAATCCTTCACTATTTGATTTTGCACAAATAATGCATAATAAATTTTCTTTGAATTTTTTAAAATTTTCCATAAAAAATTATTCAATTTATTTCATGCATATTTAACAATCTACTTTGAAATAAACGAATAGATCATCATCACCATGAAGTTCAAAATCAGAACAATTATATTTTTTTTCCAAAAGATTACTAATCTTGAAATTTATTTCTTTACCTGAAGTAAAATCATCACTCTTTTTCTTGATTAATATATTCGAATTCCAGGGCCAATTTGTATTCTGGTTTTCAGAAATTTTAATCGAAGAGATAAGTAATTTGTGACTTGACGATAATACAAATTTATTATCTAAATTTTTGAGTTTTATCTTAATTTCGTTAAATCCCTTTTTGATTATGTAATCTTTTAATAATTTATTATTTATAAGTATCGAGGCATTGTCAACAGGCGATATTAAATTTAATATCAGATACGAAGTGTTAATATTTTCAATTAATAAATTTGAATTTCTATCTATTGATAATTGATTATTGTATTGATGCACTTTATCATTTTTTCTTCCTGTAAAATTTATGTTATTATCAACTATTAAATAATTTATCTGATTAATAATATTTTTTCTATCACTATTGTCATAAATTGAAGACCAATAAAATTTATAATTATACAAACCATTTAGTATATGAAAATAAAGGTTTGCTTCAGATCCATCAACTAAAAATATTGAATTTTTTGGAGCAATTTTTTTTAAATTTATAAATTCTTCACTGTTATAATTGCTATCATCTAAATTTTTCAAATAGGCAATGTATTTTATACCATCAGACTTTAAAAATTCTATTCTAAAAAAAACTATACAAAAAATTAAAAAAATAATTACACTAAAAATTTTTAACAAATCTAATTTTAATAAATCAAAATTTTTTAATTTATAATCTTTTAGACTATTCTTGTTAATAAATCTTTTTATTTCCTTAAAAGAAATCGTTAATATAGAAAAAACCGAGATATAAATTATTAACATTATAATTGGTTGTAATCTTTCTAAAATTATAAGTGTTGATGATGAAAATAACGCTACAAAAATTAACATTATTAGGGCAATTATTATAATAAACAAATTTTTTTGATTACTAATAGTTTTTTCATTATTTGTTAGTCCATATAAAATACATAATGCTATAAAATAGATACCGAATGAAGCAAATACAGGAATTGTTTCTAAATGTCTTTTTATTTCAAAAATTTTATATTTTATTAATTGAGCTATAGAATAACCATCAAAATTTCGATTAAAGATATTATCATTTGTTATTTCAAGGTTTGTAAGTTTTAGATTAAATTTATAAAAAAATAGTATCAATAAAATAAAAGCTAAATAAAAAATAACTTTTTTAAATGAAAAAAACTTATTAGAATTTAAAAAAAAACATACCAGATACATTAAAGAATAGGCTATTCCTATTGAATGAGATAAGATGCTTAATAAAGCAAAAATAACGCCTATATAATTTTTTTTATGAAAGACATTATTCAAACTCAATAGAAAAAAGGCAAAAGATGTGCTATGAGCATACATATATGAAGCTTTCATGGTTGTATTTAAAGCTAAGAAAATAAATATTAAAAATATGTATAAATATTTTGAAGAAATGTAGTCTCTACAAAAGTAAAATAAGGACAAATTCAACAATAAAATATTGGTAATTAAAAAAATCTTAAATTTAATTGAATTTTCATCAGTAAAATAATTCAAAAAACTTAAATAATAACTTGGTAAAGGATGATATGATGCGATTACTCTTTGAATTTGTCTTGAAGATAAATAAGCAATTGACTTATTTTCTTTATCTTCTTTTTTTTTATTTAATTCAGTCGCAAAGAAATTTAAACCTTTACAGTTTCTTTTAATACAATTTTTAGTTGTTTCGGACTTTAAAAGTAAATGGAAGTTATCATCTGGGTCTATAAATGAAGAACTTTTACCATTGTAAATATAAGAGATAATAAAAAATAATATGAAAACATTAAATATAGCTAATAAAATATTTGTCTTATTTATTAACATTAAATTTTATATGCTTTTATTGAAGTAATTTTATTTTTTTTGTTAAATTTCAAAATATCTAAAACATTAAGTACATCTTTATTATTAATCTTTATTTGAATTTCAGCAATAATTGTATTTTTATCTTGATAAATTTTTTTTGGTATAACAATTATTTTCTTAAATTTTTTAAAAATTTTTTTATTAGCTTTAATTACATTTTCTTTATTTTTTAAATTAAGCTCCCAATCCTTTAAAACAATTTTTTTATCAAACATTTTAAATAAATTTACTTCATCCTTTTTGGAAAATAATTTAAAATATTTTTTTGCTAAATATTTAATTTTCATAAAATTTATCTAAATATAAATAAAAATGTCTTTGAAGTATTTTATTAAAATTAACCTTTTTTTCCAATTGATAAACTAAATTTTTATATTCGGGAGATGAAAAAAAATAATGTCCACTTATAGATAATTTTTGATCATCACTTATTTTATTTGAATATAACCATTTTTTCCATTTTTTTCCATTGATAACTGTTTTTTTAAAATCATTTATTTGTTTATCTAGGCCAAAAAATTTTGCATAGTTAACAGTCAGTTCTGATTGTAATACTCCAATTTCAGGCGCAACGTTAATAGCACCTATTTTTGCATTTTTTCTTAATTTGATCTCTGTTTTGGTTATGTAGTCACAATTGTGCTCCTTAAGAAGAATATTTTTCTCTTTTGCTATTAATGACATTTTCTTTGAGTTTAAAAAATCAAAACTACCAACTTGATACTTTTCTTTTACTAATGATCCTGTTTGACAAACTAAATATTTTGAATTTTTTATTTTGAAAAAAAAATTTAGGTCTTTTAAGAATTCTTTTATGGATACTTTGATACCATGATCTTCTGAACCAAACTCAAATTCAATTTTTAATTTTTTCTGATTAGCTATATTATCACAATAATCAAATAATTCTTCTGCTACTTCATATTTTTTATTTACTACTCTTGACGTATCAATATGTAACATAGAAAAACCCGATAAAATATCTGATCTTAAACTTTGTTTTGTCCTCTCTTTTGCTTCTTTCAGACTCATTCCTGTTTCTTGATCACTTAAAAATGGTCCACTATGATCTCTGCATAATTTGATATTATTATTATTTTTAGATTTAATATACTTTGCGTATTTTTCAGTGGTGAAGTCATTAACATAGCCTTTACCTAAAATTTTAGACTCAATTT
>Ga0257114_1000444_pt1 | contig 32527 bp, 24 predicted proteins | sample SI112_10mmetaG_FD_190149 | JGI IMG/M metagenome (GOLD analysis project Ga0257114, IMG submission 190149) | Marine microbial communities from Saanich Inlet, British Columbia, Canada - SI112_10m | ecosystem: Environmental > Aquatic > Marine > Inlet | place: Canada: British Columbia | collected...
CGGCCGAGGAAGCCAAGACTAAGGATGAAACCCAACCGATGGATGTTGATGAAGCGCAAGCGTCGCCCGCCGAAGAGGTGAAGCCCGAGGAGAAGAAGGAAAAGAAGGCAAAGGCACCCCAGCAAACAAAGCAACAAAAAGTGCCGACGGAAGAAGAACTCGCGCAAGCTCGCGTGCGATGGCAAAGCAAGTGGCACGAAGTCGAAGTGCCCCAGCTGCAAACCGCACCGCGACGGGAGCCTTTGGGCTCGGATCGTCATAGACAAAAATACTGGGCATTGGGCAATTGGGGCGAAGTCATCGTGCAAGCGGCGAAGGATAACGAGCATCATGACGTCGAGCCGGAGTATGGAATTATGACGTTGAGCGAAACTAAGGTTTTGATCGACAACATAAATCCGAAAGGAAGAAAAGAAGGTGATCTTTGGCGCTCGTTGCAACGTCGATACGGCGCGGATCAAGCAGCCTTGAAGGATGTCGATGCATTGCCTTCTCGGCCTGACGATGGCGAATGGGCGACGAGCGGAGTGAGCGATGATGTCGAAGGCATTTCTCGCGTTCGATCCGCATTCTTGACCTTGGAAAGCGAAATTCCCGACGTTGCCTTTAACTCTGTGCTCGGGAGCGAGACGCGCCGAGCGATGTGGCGAAACCTTGCCGGGTCGGCTCAAACGCTTTCTGCGCTCGCGGCGGCGATCATCGTCTTTCAGCGTGCGATCGAAAGCGATTGGCTCCAGCCTGGCTGGTTGCCGTGGAGCTGGATGGCTCCTCTACTTCGCTGCTCGCACAGATCGAACGAAAAGAGTGATGCACGTTGCCTTCGTCTCCATCTCATAGCGCTTCGCCGAGCTTTCAAATGGAACAAGGCGACGCGCGCTTCGGACAGGTTGGTCAACGCCGCGCCTGATTTAGAGCTCCCAAGGTCGTCACGAGCGAGAAAAGCGACCATTGTAGAAAGCGATTCGGACGATGAGTACGAATCGATCTTCTCCGACTCTGATGAAGTCATGCCTTCGAAGACGACGGCGGAGAATCGACGATTTCGACTTTGATTAAAACAATCTTCATTTGTCTAAAAAATTACCGATTGTAACGAAAAAACATCGCCACATTCCAACGAACACTGCCTCTCTCCAAACAAAAGAAAAGACAAAAGTCGCGCGAGTCCGCGAAGACGCACTAGAAGAGCGCGTGTCCCAGGAGCGTTTCAAGAACGATCATCGAAGCGCAGCCAATCATGGCGGCGCGGCCGTTCAGCTGTTCAACCTCGGGCGAAAAGACATCCTTCACCGCGAGCCACGGCGGGCAACCGCGGAAAACAAATTCCCATTCCTTACTGTCAGCCATCTTGAACGGGTTCGCCTCGTACCCCTCGTTCGAACTGAACGCCGGGAAAAGAGACGCCAAGCTCCACACGAACATCGTGCGCGTGAGCTCGCCAAAGTTGTTCGCCGCCTGCGTCGTGAACGACTCCCCCGTGGCGATTTCGCCCGCCAGCGCCAGCACGAACCCAAGCATGGCGACGCGTCCGTTAATCACCTCCGGCGCCCATCCCTCGAACGCAAGAATTTCTTGCGGCGTTTGCACTTTGGCGTTGATCGAAAACGCCGGAAAAACAACCTCGTCCACGACGTGCACGACGACGTTGCCCCCGAACGCCGCCTTATCCGCCTCCGTCACCTTGACGCCGTCGACCTTCACCTCACCCCCAGCGACGTCAACCTTCACAGAGCGTCCATTCAGCGTCTTCACTTGTCCACTCTTCAAATCGCTCGACTTCACCGCGCCGCTCACGACGTGATACTTCAATATCTCGCCCAAGTTTTCGCGTTCGGCGAGTTCCTCGAACGCCAGCGCCCTGTCCCGCGCGCACCGCTCGAACGCCTCGTCCGTCGGCGCGAACACCGTCAGCGCTTCGTCGCTTCCTGCGATCACGGACGTCAATTCCGCGACGTCCAGCGCGCCGAGGAGCTTGGAGAATCGTCCGTCACCGAGCGCGCCGAGATCGCTCGCCGTCGTCGACGTCGATTCGACCGCGACCGCGCGGTGCGACGACGACGCGCGATGACGGTACGGCGAGGCGAGGCGAGGGCGAGCGTGCGCGAGAGCGTACGCGCGGGACGTGGCGAGCATGGCCATCGGACGCGCGCGCGGCGAGGTGTGGCGTGGAGACAGACGATGGAGGATGATGAGTAATCTCAGCCGCGCGCTTTATCCACGGAGCGGGACGCGGAACGCGAGACGAGCGAGTTGGCGAATGGGAACGACGAAAGGTGTTGAATGGTTGCGTGCGCGCGTGACAAGTCGTAAAAGTCGTCAGCAGCACCCGCTGGAGGGTGCGGCGCCGCGCGTGTCGATGCTAACGGTGTCCGGCAAGTACACGTCCTCCTCGGCGTCTTCGTTTTGCACGGCGAACCTCGCGACGGCTTCAAAAGCGGCGTCGACGTTGATATCTTCCTTCGCGCTGCACTCGAAGTGCATCAAACCACCCTTTGACGTGCACCACGATTTTGCCTTCTTCTCGCTGATCACCCTCTTGCTGTCCTTGCCGTCCTCTACGTCGATTTTATTCCCCACGACGACGACGGGAAATTTCTCTGGGTCGCTCGGCGACGCCTGCACGAGAAACTCGTTTCGCCAGTTCTCGAGCGACTCGAACGATTTCGCCGAGTTGACGTCGTACACGCACATCACGCAATCCGCACCGCGATAAAACGACACGCCGAGCGACTGAAATCGCTCCTGTCCAGCCGTATCCCAAATTTGCAACGTCACCACCGTGTCGTCGATGACGATTTCCTTCGTCATGAAATCCGCCCCGATCGTCGCCTTGTACTGCTTGGAGAACTTATTATTTACGTATTGCGCCATCAACGACGTCTTCCCAACCCTACATCGCGGACGATCGTCGTCGCGTCAGTCGCGTCCCGAGCGAGCGTTCATTCGTTCGAGCGCCTTCGCCTCGCCGTGCGCGCGTTACTCACCCCGAGTCCCCAAGGATGATCACCTTGAGCAGAGTACGCTGCGCGCGCATCGACACGCGTCGACGATCGTCAGTCACGCGCCGGTCGTCGTTCAAATTCGAATTCAATCCGTCAACACCAAATCGAATCGCAAACGGGCCGGCGTAATCAATCGCGCGTCATCGATCGCGCGCGCGTCGCCGCGTCGCCGCGCGCGCGCGCGCGTCGCGACGCGTCGACCGCGGTGCGCGTCGCGCGCGCTCGCGCACCTTTTTCGTCGACATCTCGGCGTCGCGTCTTCGAGTGCGACCGCGGGCGGCGCGCCACACGATGACGCCCGCGCGCGCGCCGCCGTCGCCGTTCGGCGACGCGGTGAGCGAGGTGTACGAACGATGCGCGGCGCTTCGCGAGGCGGTGCGCGCGAGGGCGTCGAGCGTGGATGAGCTCACGAGCGCGCTCGACGCGGTCGAACGCTCGAGCCGAGCGCTCGCGGGGGCGAGCGCGGCGAAAATCTCGCGCGAGGCGCTGGACGCGGTGCGGGACGCCGTGCAGGGGGCGATGGAATTGGGCGAACGCGCGGTGTGGGATCTGCAGCTCGGGAGCGCGAGCGACGCGAAGGAGACGAAGGCGAGGGAGGCGCTGCGAGAACTCGACGCGTGGGCGGAGGCCGCGGAGAAAAATCGGCGCGAGCGGCGAACGATGGGGAGACTGGGGAAACAACCGGGGATGGGGGTCGTCGAAGTGTCTTCGCGACGCGTCGGGGCGATGGCCGAGGTCGAGGCCGAGGCCGAGACGAGGAATCGTCTCGCGCTCGCGGAGTTGGAGCGTCGGTTTCCGCAGCCCAAAAGAGGAGGGGCGGCGGCGGGGAACGGTGACGACGAGCGACGCGAGGTTGGAAAGAAACGTCGCGAGGAGGTTCTGTTACAGATTGATTCCGCGCTCGCATCCATGGCGGAGGAAGCCGCCGAGGTGGGTGCGAACGTCGGCGTTCAACCGCAGTCAAAGTTTCTGCGCGTCGGCGTCGGAATCGCAATTTGCCTGACGTTCTTCGCAATCATGCTCATCGAGTATTTGGTGGAAGAATCGACGACCAGCGATGATCTCGTGGTGACGCGACTCGCCATGCCTGCGAGTCCGAACGGCGCGTAGAAAACGCGAACAATCTTAGCGTCGGCGCTCGGAAGTCCTCCGCGAGCGAGTAGCGATAGCAACGTAGAAGAACAAATAGCGGCGCAGAGGAACGAGCGTTCCGTCGATGTAAAGCACAAGTGTACGATTAAAGAAGCATTATGTTTGGCAATCACAAATCGCGTTTCTTCTGACTAATAAAGGAAGGTCCTCGTGATCGTACAGCAAGCGCTCGAGAGTTTCTACTATGTCGCTTATCTCGGGGAGACGGTGATCTCGCTCTCCGGCGCCGTGAGCGTACCGTTCTTGAGCTCAAGACCGGCGAGGAGCGGCCACGCACCCGCTTGGAACATCAAGCCGAGCGCCTTCGGGACATCGATGATGATTTCACCTTGAGTCGGCTTGGCGGCTTCCTTGTTCATTTGAACGTAGGAGCGGCCCGCGTAGCCAATCCAGCCCGCCACGTAGAGGAAACCCAAGCCCGGCACGGCGAACTCGCCAAGGTGCTCGAGGTTACCATCAACAATCAAGTGCGGGAGACCATCCTTACCGCAGAGGAGACCGGCTTCGCCGTAGTTGGCGAATCGCGTCTTCGTCTTTTCGATCGTCGCGTTGAGGGCGAGCGCCGGGGCGGATTCCGGGTCGTACTTCTTGAGACGCTTTTGGAGCGCCTTAATTTCGGTCTTTTGACGCTTTTCGAACGCCTTGGACGTCTTGCACGGGGTCAAACCGGCGTACGGTTGCACGTCGCGCGCGAAGGCTTCTTCGACGACGACCAACGGCGTCGCCGCGACGGCGGCGGCGACGGCCAAGGACGCCGCCTTGCGCGTCACATCGGCGGCGGAGCAGTGCGCGGCGGTCTTCACCGTGCGCGCGTTCACGCGCGCGGTTTGCTTGAGACCAGAAACGGTCACCTTGCTGGAGAGTTGAACCTGCGTCGACGCGTCGAATCCGTTCTAGGTCAGTCTTCGCGCCTCGCCCGCGTCCCCGCGCTCGCCTTCGTCGTCGCGCGCGCCCTTTCGCCCGCGCGCCCCGCCCTCCCGACCTCGCGAGCCACCGCGCCCGCGCCCTCTCGCGTCGCGCGCGCCGCCCGAATCCGCCTCGCGCCCGCGCGCGGCCGCCTCCGTCGTCCCGCTCGACGCCCCGCGAAGGCGATCCACCGATCGCGCGCGTCCGCCCTCGATCGACGCCGCGTCTCGCGCGCGTCCGCGCCGCTTTCGCGCGCGGCCCGCGCGATCGCGCGCGTCGGTCCCTCCCGACGCCCGATCGCCGCCGCGCGTCCATCGCGCGCGCGACGCGACGACGCGACGGACGCGCGATCGACCGATCGTTTCGAACGCCGATCGCGCGCGCGCCGTCCCTCGCGTCGCGCGCGCGCGTCGTCGCGTCGCGTCGCGCGCGCCGACGACGCGCGAACCGACGCGTACCTGAGCGAGTGCGTTCATCGTGCGCGAGTCCCGTGTGCGTCGCGACGCGGTGTGCGGCGCGACCGACGCGCGCGACGCGACGCGCGGCGAAAGATACGACGCGCGCGCGGATCGGATTCGATCGCGCGCGCGCGTTCGCGGTGATGGGCGATTCGGTGGTGATCGTACGACCCGAGCGCGCGCGTTTTCGGGTTTCGAGCGAGGGGTAAATCTCGGGCGGGGGGCGCGGGGACCCCCTCGCGATGGGTCGTGAACCGTCGAATCACGCACAGCGCCGGTTCGGGTCGTCGACGCGCGCGACGCGACGACGCGATGTGGTTTTGATTTGATTTGATTTCGACGCGACGCGAACGACGCGCGAGACGGCGACGCGGGACGGTGACGGGACGGTGACGGGACGGTGACGATGGACCGCGACGGCGATGGGACGGCGACGGCGACGGCGACGATCCTGCGACGCGCGAACGCGCGCGAGACGGCGACGGGGACGCTCGAGCGGATGGTGCCGCGCGCCGCGGACGCGTGCCTGGCGGTGCGGAGCGCGAGGGATTCGCGCGCGAGGGCGACGCGGGAGGGGTATGGGTTTGAATTCTACGCGTCGGCGCGGGAGATGTCGACGAGCGATCGGGATTGGTGCTTCGAGGTGACGGAGGCGAACATGCGCGCGGCGTACGAGCGCACGTGGGGATGGGACGCGACGGAGAAGCGGAGGGAGTTGAATAACGGCGCGGCGAGGTTTGTGCTGGTGCGATCGCGCGAGAGTGGACGTCCGGTGGCGTTTGTGCACTTTAGATTCGAGAGGGAGGACGAGGATGTGGATAATCCGGTGGGGTACGTGTACGAGTTGCAGTGCGAAGCGGCGCACCAGCGACGGGCGCTCGGGGAGACGCTCGTGCGAACGGTGGAGACGGTTTCGAAGAAACTGGGGATGGAGGCCGTGGTGTTGACCGTGCTCAAGACGAACGTCGGGGCGTACGAGTTCTACACGAAGAAGATGGGCTACGTCGTGGACGAACTCAGCCCGGACGAGAGCGTGGACGAAGGGAGCTCGCACTATCTCATTCTTTCAAAGCGGCTCGCGTGAGGGCTATTGTGATTAAATTTCTAGTAGGAGTTCAAGCGCGTGCGCTTGGACGCGTTCTCGTTCGCTTCGAATCTCGACGTCGTTTTCTTTCGAATCGCCTCTATGTCTTCCTCTCCTTCTTCCTCTTCCGCGGCGCGTTCTATGATGATGTGTCTGCCGTACAAGTGCGTGCCTCGGAGCGCATCCATGGCGGCTTGCGTCTCTCGTCGCGTGTTGAACTCGACGAATGCGAAACCTCGGTGCGCGCCGTCGAACTTTTTCGGCAATCGGACTTGCTTGAGTTGTCCGAACGGGTTGAACAGCTTCTGAATGTCGCGCTTCGTCGCTTCAAATGCGACGTTTCTGACGACAATTTTCGTCGCGCTAAAGCCCTTCGGAACTTTCCCAGCCTTGTCGTCATCGCGTTCGCCGCCTCCTTGCGAGCTCAACTCCAGCTTGAGCGTCTTACCGTCGAGCGACGATCCTTGAAGAGCGGTCAAAACCGACTTTGCGACCATGGGAGTGTCAAACTCTACAAAGCCAAAGCCTCGACTGAGCATCTTGCCTCCGGGCCCGCGATGGGTGACGACGCGAGCGGCGATGATTTGGCCAGAGACGCGTTGCGCCGCCGCGGCGAAATGCGAACGCAATTTTTTGTCGGTGGTACCGAAATCCAGACCTTTGACGAATATCGACACCGCGTCGTCGCTGGCGGTTTTACCGGCGAGATCATTCGCCGCGTCCACTTTCGCCTTTGTCTTGTCTCGCGCCTCCTTGGCTAAATCGCTCGACGCGTCGGCGACGGCTAGCGCCTTGGCGCCCTTGATGTCGACCTTTGAAGTCGAGGCAAAAATATTCTCGGGCGCCCATTCTAAATAAAGTGGTACATGTCGATAGCGTTTGTACGCCAAACCCGTGAACGCGCGGCGCGCTTCGGAGGCTTCAAGGAACTCCACGACGGCGATGGTGTGCGTATCGGGTAAGATGAATCTCGCCACGCCGCCAAACTTTTCGCAGAGTTCTCTAAGCTCATCCTCCTCGGCTTCGTAGGGTAAGTTTTTCAACAATAACACGCAATTACTGCGCTTGACTCGGCTCGCACTTTTCGCCCCACTCGAAGCCGCAGACTGCTCGAGCGATTCCGCGTCAATGCCAGCTTCGCCGAGTTGTTGCTTCGTCGTCGCGATGACGTGCGCTTCGCCGAGCGCCATGCGCACTGCGAGATCATCCGCACCAGAGTCGAGGAGTTCGGCTTTCGTGACGCCGTAGTGTGCCGCGATCGCCGCGGCCACGGTATCTTGACGCATGAATAAAGAGTTCCACGCCTTTGTGTTGCCCGCGTCGGCTTTGCGCTCGGCGTCGCGTTCCGTCTTGAAGGAATCCTTCTTGTCGTCTTCGCCTTCACCTGTGCGTCCAACGCCACCCATCGTAGAATCAAGCTGTGGCGCGCGTTTGGCGGGAAGTAAGTGGATCAAACGACCTTGAAAGATTGAGCCGTCCACCGCTTCCATCGCCTTGACGCCATCCTCGGGTATGACAAAAGTCACGTACGCCAAACCTTTGCTACGCTTTGTACTGCGATCGACGAGAATGTGAACCGCGGTGAGCTTGCCAAACTGTTCGAACAACTCCGCCACTTCTTCTTCCGTCGCAGTATAAGGCAAATTGCGCACGAAAATTCGACCGGTTTCGGACAACGCCTCCATGTCGGCCGCGTTGACGTCTTTCGATTCTGGTTCCGCGGCGTCTGTCTCTTCCTTCTCTAGTGTGTCTGGATCATCGGAGTCGTCTGAATCAGAACTCTTCTCTTCATCATCAGACGCATCAGGGCTTTGGCTTTGCTCGTCGTCGGAAGAAGATTCGGAGTCATCAGAATCGGAGTCCTCGCTATCGTCCTCGTCGTCTTTCCACGTCGATTGTTTCGATTTGAAGTAATCCATGTCCGACACTTTATCGTCATTCGCCACCTTGTCGCTTTCAGACTCAGACTCCGAGTCTGACTCCGACCCTGATTTGTCCGATTCTTCCTCCTGTTCTTCGTCTTCTGACTCGTCCAAGTCTTGATACTCGTCGTCGCTGCTCCCGGCGTCTCCGTCTTCGCGAAGCGCTTTTTCGGAATCCTTCCTATAACCCTCCAACTTGTCTTGATCCTCGAAGAACCCATCGCTCCAAAACTTTTGTTTCGCGGGAACCATGAGCTCCATGAACTCGCGAAATTTTGGATCAACCTTCATGAGCTGCTCCGCCTTGTACCTCGGATCGTGCAGCTCGCGAGCTTTTTGCTTGGCCAACTTTTTCGCCTCTCGCGCGCCGATCCATCTTTCACCCTCACCATCCGACTCCGCCTCGCCCTTTCCCCCGTGCCCACTCTTTATCGTCTCTTTTTCCTTATTCGCCGAGCTTCCCGCGCTATACTTCGACCACGGTCGCGGTATCTGCGCGCTGTGCACGCTCCGCGCGTACTGCACCTCCACCCGCGACGTATCGATGAACGTCTTATCAAAGTACTTCAATGCCTTCGTCGCCATCGCCTCCGTCTTGTACCCAACGAACGCCATCTGTCTCGACGTCCCGTCCGCCGTGCGCACGATCTTCACGTCCGTCACCTCCCCCATCGCCGCGAAGTGTTCGCGCAGTCTGTCATCCTTCAAATGTTTCGGCACATTCTTCACGCACAACCGGCTCGACGGCGCCGCATCACCGTCCTCCTCTCCCGCGCGCTCGAGCGAGGCGTCGTCGACGTCGCGACCCGTCGGTCCGGCGCTCGCGCGCGACGTCCGGCGATCCATCGCGCGTCGCGAGGTGACCGCGGCGTCGCGCGCGCCGGCGGCTGCGCTTCGAAAAAGCGCCGCGCGCGGTGTGATTTTCATTTTCACTCCGTGATGATAGGCATTTCGAACGTTGAATACGTATAGTCCCACGTCTCGAGTTAATCGACGAGTCAATCGACGAGGCGATGGTCTCGCGCGCGCGACGCCGCGCCGGGCGCGACGGCATCCGTCTCTTCAAGACGCGCTTCTGAGGTACGATCGACGCGACGACGCGCGCGCGCGCGCGAACGCGATGGAAGATATAACGCACGATGCGCCGGCGACGCGCGAGGGCGGCGGGCGGGACGACGCGCGCGAACGGCGCGCGGGTCGACCGCGCGCGCAAGCCCTAGTTGGCCGATCGCGCGCGCGCGATGGGAGCTCGCGGGACGCGCGCGATCGATCGCGGGCGGGCGCGATGGCGAGGAAAGGTTGAATGGTGATCGTGGTTGTGGATTATGAACGCGGTGTGGGCGTGGGCGCGCGGGAGGAAGCGAAAACGCGGGGCGATGGGATGAAGGAGAAACCCCAAAGGGAGGCGGGACGCGCGAGCGAGCGCGACGAAGAACGAGCGGCGATTGAGCGTGCGAGAGACTGACGTGTCGATGACGTTTTCGCGTGAAATAGACTCGAGATGAGACTTATCAAGAGAGAGATCAAGATCGCCGTGCCGGAAGGCGTCACGGTGACCGCGTGCAAGGCGCGCAAGATCAGCGTGACTGGCCCGCGCGGTTCGCTTCACCGCGACTTCCACCACATCCCGAAGCTCGACCTCACGCTCAACGAAGAGAATGAAGTCGTTGCGACGATGTGGTTCGCGAGCAACAAGTTGTCCGGTAGCTTGCGCACGACCGTTAGCCACATCTCGAACTTGTTTGACGGTGTCACCAAGGGTTTCCGCTACAAGATGCGCGCTGTGTACGCTCACTTCCCCGTGAACATCAACATTGAGAAGAACGGGACGGTTGTTGAAATCCGCAACTTCCTTGGCGAAAAGCGCACTCGCGTGTGCAACATGCTCGAAGGTGTCAAGTCGTACCGCGATGAGTCTGTGAAGGATTGCATCGTCCTCGAAGGCAACGACATCGACAACGTGTCCAAGTCGGCGGCCCTCATCCACATGGCGTGCTTGGTGAAGAACAAGGATATTAGAAAGTTCCTTGATGGCATCTACGTTAGCGAGAAGGGCACCATCGAAACCGAAGGTTAAAGAGGATTTGTGGTGGTGCGTTGTGGGGGTCGTTAGAGGGACTTCTCCACTTGGCGATAACTTAGAGGGTGTAATTGAGCGGATTGGCTCACTCAAAAACATTCTGCATCACGCGCCTCCACTCGTTCGCTCGCTCGCTCGCTCGCTCGCTCGCTTCTCGCTCGTAGCTCGCGGAACGGCGAACACCGTCACTTCTCGCCTCCCATGGCTGACGCCGAGGCGGTCGTCCCGCCCGACGCGGCAGTCGTCCCGCCCGATGATTCCCCGCCCGAGGACGGTCAACGCGCCGTCGATGCCCCACGCGGTCGCATCGCTGGTTTCATCGCATTCGTCCGCAAACACATGCCCAAACGTCCGGTTTTGAGCCGTTTCGAGCACGCGGTGGTGAAGTCCAGAATGCTGAAAAAAATTCGAAAGCAGTTTGTAAAGTTCGACATCGATAGATCGGGGACGATCGACCGCGAGGAGCTGTGTGCGGTCGTCGGTATCGACCGTCGGAGCCTTTGGACGCGAAAGCTGCTGGACTTTTTCGACACGGATGGCGATGCCCAAGTGAGCTTTGAAGAGTTCATTTCCACACTCGGGATACTCGGCGCGCGAGTGGACAAGTACGCGAGTGGACACGGGCGAGGACACAGAATTCCGAAAGAGGTGTTTTTCATAGTCGCTCTTTTGGATCTCGATGGCGATGGTGAGTTGAACCGCGGGGAGTTAGCGCCGGTGCTTTGGGAGTGGCAGCGAACGAAGGAGCGCCAGTTTGGAAAATTGAAACGCCTACCGGTGGTGAATTTTTCGGCGATGGATGCGAATTTAGGGTTAGAGGTGACGGCGACGGAGAAATACATTGCTCAACAACGTGCGGATCGCAGAGAGTTCCTTCGTCCTGTGCGCGCGCGTGTCAGGAGTGCCATTCTTTACATTTCTCGTCAGTGTCCGCCAAAGTTGAAGATTGAGGACGTTGCAAAAATTTACCACGAGTACCCAGAACTCTTCGAGGTTGCCGTTTTTATGAACAAGAAGCTCCGCAAGACTATTCCACGATGCTTGAAACTCATTTGCGAGCTGCACGATGGGATAGATAACGTTGAAAACCTCCAGAAGCAAACAATCGAGCTCTTGGTGCACACTCGCCTCGCGCGAGAGGAGGCAAAGGGCACATGGCACTGGGCGAAGAAACTTCACCGTAACGATAGCAAAGAAGATAGTCATCGTCTAGACGAGCAAACGATAGCAGAGATTGCGCAGATCAGTAGACTGCTGCGTGGGGAAAAAATAATGAAACCAAGTTCGGAAGAAGAGCATGAATTCTTGGGCTCCTTCTCGTTTCGGAGGGATGGCAGCTTTAGACGAATGGAATCGCGACGTCTACGAGGTCCGCGGGCGACCGGTCGCGGTAACAATTCTCATGAGACATTACGAATGCGAACCCGTCAATTGACGTCTCAACCACCTCACGACGCCGCCGTAGTTCTCGCCGAACTCGGCGTCACGGCGCAAAAGGAAGTCATTCGGCGTCTCGACCAAGATGTCGCTGCGAACATCATCGCGGAGATGGGACAGCTTCAGCAAGACATTTTATTGAGTCATTTCAAACTTCTAGAGCCTTTGGTGAGGAAGGTCAAGCGAGAACGGCACAGTCTAGTCACCGAGTCGACGCCACCTAGCGACACATAGCTTTGTAACATCAGCGCGCGCGCACACCGCCCGGACATCACGACGCGTCAAACCACCACGATCGACATGGCGCACCTCGCCGCCGGTAACGCTTTGTTTGGTGACTTAAAGTCCTCCCAACCGTTCTTTTTAATGGCAGGACCGAACGTCATTCAATCCGAAGAGCACATCTTCGCCATGTGTCGAGAGCTGAAGCGCGTCACCGACGAGCTCGACGTGCCGTTCATCTTCAAGTCGAGCTTCGACAAGGCAAACAGAACGAGCATCACGTCGTTCCGTGGCCCTGGAATCGACGACGGTTTACGGATTCTGCAGGCGGTGAAGACGACGTTCGACGTACCGATCGTGACGGACATTCACACCGAGGAGCAGGCGGAACCGGTGAGCGCGGTGGCGGATGTGATGCAGATTCCGGCGTTTTTGTGTCGACAAACGGATTTGTTGCTCGCAGCCGGGAGGACCGGTCGAGTGATTAACATTAAGAAGGGGCAATTCTGTGCGCCGAGCGTGATGAGAAATTCGGCGAAGAAGGTGTTCTCAACCGGAAACGAGAACGTGTTACTATGCGAGCGTGGGAGCACTTTTGGGTACTCCGATTTGGTGGTAGACATGAGAAATATTCCATTGATGCGCGACGCAGGTTGCCCGATCGTCGCCGACGTTACGCACTCGCTCCAACAACCAGCGGGCTTGGCGGGCGCGGATGGCGCGGTGGCTTCGGGCGGCTCGCGCGAGCTCATCCCAACCATCGCTCGATCGTGCGTCGCGGCTGGTGTCGATGGACTTTTTATGGAGGTTCACAATGATCCGAACTCATCCCCTGTGGACGGCCCCACGCAGTGGCCTCTTCGTCACTTCCCTGAACTCTTGGCAGAGCTCAAAGCTATCGCGCTCGCCACGAAGGCGAGAACGGGACACAATGCACAACTAGACCTGACGCCAATGAACATCATGTAATATCATCAGCATACAACATTGATCCATTGTTATATCCCGCTCTTCGACGGAATTCGAAATTGTGTTCGATATAGCCAGCGAGGCGCGGTATTCACACTATTGAAACATCGGAACAACAACGCCGCCATGTGTCGCCGCCATGTGTCACTTCTCGCCTCCACATGCGCTTCTTCACGCTGCAAATAATTCTCGCCCTCTTACCTTCGCGCGTACTCGCCGATCACGACGCGAATTGGTTTCGAACCACTGAGGCCGGACGACACGGCGCTCTGGAAGTCGGTTCTCCTACACAAGCGACGACGTGTTTACCCAAGGATGCTTTCGTTCGCGTGAATGGAAACAAGTTTGAGCTCGGTGGCAAAGAATTCATCTTTGCCGGATGGAACCAGTGGGAGATGATGGAGGCGGCGACTGGAGCTGGACCGCCGGCGCGCCACTTGCCACTTCCAGGCAGAGAACACATACAGCGTTTGCTCAACGAGGGCGTCGCGGAAGGTTTGAAAGTCGTTCGCGTTTGGGCGCACACAATTTCGAAAGGAAATGAGGTTCAGAGTCGTCCAGGCGTCTGGGACGAAGATGCTCTGCGTGGGCTCGATTTTTTCCTTGATGAAGCCAGAAAGCGAGACGTCAAAGTCTGCCTCGTGTTGGCAGATAACTGGTATCCCGTGGGCGGCGTCGACCAGTACGTCGCCTGGAGTCAAACGGCGGATAAACACCAAGATTTCTTTACTGATTCGAATTCGAAGCGCATCTTCAAAGACATGATAAAAACCATCACCACACGGCGGAATACAATTAATGGTGTTCGATACGGCGACGACGCTACGATCATGTCTTACAATCTTGTGAACGAAGCGAGGTGCCAGAATTGCCCCGCGAGCACTATCGGGAAATGGATCGATGAAATGGCGACTTATTTGAAATCATTCGCACCGAATCAGCTCGTTGGTCTCGGATACGAGGGTTTTTTCCATTCCGACGACCCCGCGGAGAGGCAGGCGACAAATCCAGGCGAAGGCAGCGACTGGGCTTCGCGTGAAGGTCAATCATGGGCTCGACACTCGCGAATGGATTCCATCGATTACGTCAGTATTCACGTCTGGCCTGACAACTGGTTTCCGACGCAATCTGTAGAGTTACAGCAAAAGTTCATCAAATCGCGCATCAACATCGCGGAACGCATCGGGAAACCGTTCGTACTGGAAGAGTTTGGCAAACAGGTCGATCGAAATGAAGGCGCGACAGGATTTGCAGAACGCGACAAGTACTTTGCCGCTGCATTCGACCTTGCGGAGAGCGCTGCGCGAGACGGTAAGCTCTCTGGTACAATATTTTGGCACTGGTATGACCGAGGCGTCGGGCTTACCTCTTCGTATGGCATTCACAGTGACGAGACAACTTTCGATCTCGTGCGACGACACGCGAAGCGAATGAACGCCATCACGGGCACAAAAAATTTCTGTTCATCCGCGTGAGCGCTTTCGAAAGAAAGAATCAAAATCATTCGTGTTACAAAACCTACTCAACAACTCGACAACTCGACATTTCCACATCTCGACAACTCGACAACTCGACAACTCGACAAATTTTCAATTCACGGCGACGCATTGCCACGCGAAATTTTCTCGCAATACGTCCTGCGACGACTCGCCGCTCGCGTCCTTCTTCATGTACTCGGTTCGATCAAATCCCAACTCTCGCACCTCGCTCGAGCACGAAGCGTTTTTCTCCGCCTCCCACTCCCACATCACGTTCTCGAACCCGCTCAGGCTCGCCCGCATCGCGTCCTCGTCGCTCTCCGCCTCTCGCAAGCTATACGACGTCAGCACGAGCGGCGTTCGCTCTCGCACCACCACTCGTTCGATCGTCGGATGCCAATCGCTCGGATCGTACCCCCACACTCCCGCGTTAAACGCGAACGCCACGTCCGCCGTTCTCTCGACCGTTTCCTCGTGATACAATCCCGCTCGAAACTCCACCCGCAGCGCCGCCTCGTCCCGCGTCCTCTCGCCCGCGTCGTACTCTTTCCCCAGCTCGTACGCCTCGCCCACGCGCACGTTCGGCCCGACGCACAGCACTCGCACCGTGTCCACGCCGCACGCTCTCGCCCGCGCGCGCACGCTCGCGAACATCGTCGCCGTCTCCCGCGGGCTCGTCCCCTCGGCGCGGTCCGCGCCGAGGATGACGACGTCCGCGACGACGTCCCGTCCGTCGCGCGCCGTCCCGTCCGCGCGCGCGTCGCCCGCGACGCCGGCGAACGTTCCGAGGCGTTCGCACGCGTCGAGCATCGTGCGCGCGCGCGACGTCGCGCCGGCGTCCATCGCGCGCGCGGGTGCGCCGCCGCGAACGGCGCCGCGCGCGATCGACGGATGCATCGATCGATGGATTCGATGGATGGATTCGACGACGGCGCGAACGACGCGCGGCACACGACGACGCGAACGCGCTCGACGCGGTCGACGCGGTCGACGCGGTCGACGCGAGCGAGGCGCGCGCTTCGAGCGACGCGAAGGCGTCGGACGCGAACGCGAAGGCGTCGGACGCGAACGCGAAGGCGTCGGACGCGAACGCGGGACCCGACGGGCGGTGAAGGCGCGCGACGAGAGACGAAGAAGGCGCGCGCGAACGATGAACGCGGAGAAGAGGGCGGAAATATACACCTATGAGGCGCCGTGGATGATCTACGCGTGCAATTGGAGCGTGCGTGGCGAGCGAGGCGATGGATTGGGGGCGAGCGCGGGAGAATTGAATCGCGAGGGGCGACGGAGGAGACGCGACGGAGGAGACTCGGGGACGCGCGCGAACGGTCGATCGGAGATTAAAAATGGAGACGCGCGAGTGAAGACGCGAATGGCGTGGACTGACGACGTCGAATTGAACGCGACAGGTTCGACAAGATAAACGCTTCCGCCTCGCCTTGGGTTCGTTCGTGGAGGAGTATAGCAACAAGGTTGAGATCATCACCTTGGACGAGGAAACCGGGGAGTTTCCGAAGGAGGCGCAGTGCTCGTTCACGCATCCGTATCCTTGCACGAAAATTTTGTTCATTCCGGACAAGGAGTGCACGAAGGAGGATTTGTTAGCGACGACGGGGGACTACTTGCGAATCTGGCAAGTGCAGGATGATAACACGGTGCAGATGAAATCTTTACTGAATAATAACAAGAGCAGCGAATTTTGCGCACCGCTGACGAGCTTTGATTGGAACGAGACCAAGCTTCAGCGAGTGGGGACGTCGTCGATCGACACGACGTGTACGATTTGGGACATCGAGCGCGAGTGCGTGGACACGCAGCTCATCGCGCATGATAAGGAGGTGTACGACATCGCGTGGGGTGGTCCAGAGGTTTTCGCTAGCGTAAGTGCGGATGGAAGTGTGCGAGTTTTCGACTTGAGAGACAAGGATCACAGTACGATCATTTACGAGAGTCAAACTCCAGACACGCCGCTGCTGCGTTTGGGGTGGAACAAGCAGGATCCGAGATACATGGCCACCATTTGCATGGATAGTCCGGTGATCATTCTCGATATTCGCTTCCCGACGTTGCCGGTCGCAGAACTTCAGAGTCACAGAGCGAGCGTGAATACATTGGCGTGGGCGCCACACAGCTCAAGCCACATGTGCACGGCGGGCGACGACAGTCAGGCGTTGATTTGGGATTTGTCGTCCATGAATCAACCACCCGAAGGCGGTCTCGACCCTATTCTCGCTTACTCTGCTGGAGCAGAAATCAATCAGTTACAGTGGAGCGCGTCGCAACCGGATTGGATCTCGATAGCTTTCCGAAACAGCCTCCAGATCCTCCGAGTTTAGTCAACGCGCTGTCAGGTCTGCGCCGACGCCACTGTATATTACCCGAATTTCCGGATACGCGACACACGACACACGACACGCACGCACGTAGACAATACGTAGATAATAATGCACGGTATGTTTTTTAATTTTAATATCGACCGCACTTCTGAACGGCAAAAGCCAACCACCAACCACATTCGTCGACGCGACGCTCACCATGAGCGACGACACGTCCGAGTCCGAACTTCCCTCTCGCGCGCTCGAGTCAACCGCGCCCGAGTCACAGTGCGACCACGTGTGTTGTTCTACGTCGAACAATGTCGCCAGCGCGCTGTTCAACGCCGTCGTTCGAGCCGTTGTGTTTCAATCGAGCGTTTTGTCGTCCACTTCGTCCAAACTCAAAAGTGCGACGGAATGCGCGAAAGAACTCGAAGAAGCGCTCGTGAGAGGCGCGAAAGGGAGCAATAGAACGCTTGTCGACCTGTCGAACGCCATCAACGCGTGGACGGCGGGGAAGAAAGGGCTTATGAGTGGTGTGTTTTCCTCTACAGAGGATGGCGTAGCGGCGACGACAACACTGCTTCTTGATAATGATGACGCGTGGCCCGAGGCGGAGCGTCACAAGTTAGCCATTAGGTTGGTAAGAGATTATTACGACACGGACTTTCAGGCGCATTGTCGAAAATCTTGTGTGGATGAGGATGCGTTGTTTGAGCACAAGATGAGCTGTAAATTTCTTCCGGTTTCGTGTCCGAACGAAGGATGCCCCGCGAGTTTCAGCAAGCATTCTCAAGAAAAACACGACAACCGATGCTCTTACAAGCTCATCGACTGCAGACTGGAGTGTGGGCGGCAAATCGCCCGAGGAGAGATGGAAGCCCACGCAGCAGGCGACTGCGCCATGCGAGAAGTGGAATGCCCTTACGCTGAGTTGGGATGCCAGCATCCCGTCAGACTAGGGAAAATGTCTGAACATCTGTTTGAGAATGCTGAAAATCATTTGCGCATGCTTTATACCGCCGAGACCAAGGTATCGACGCGTGTGAGCGCGCTCGAGAGGTGGGCGCAAGCCGTCGTCGATGACGACGAGCACAGGCGCGAAGGCCTTCGCGCGATCGACACCGCCCTTCTCACCCTCGAAACCAAGCATGCAGAACTCGACAAAAGCCATGTGGGGTCTAAATCTCACATCACCAAGCTGGAGTCGCGCGTCAAGGACCTCGAAGCGACGGTAAAGAAGCAATCTGCCGAGCTCGCTTCGTTTCGCAAAACCGTCGACGGCTTACGGCAATCGTTCGCGCAAATCGCCAAGCAATAGCCCCACGCGCCGCGCATCATGTAAAAGTTCAGAAAACTAGAACATTTCTTGTCCGTTGATTCCCATCATCCCGCTCGCATGCTTCGAAACAATCGATGGAAATCGAAATCTGGCACCGCAGTCTGAAAAACGTCCCTCAACCGGTGAAGTTGCCACATCGCAACGCACCACATCGCGCCTCGCGCGTCTTCGCGCGCACGTGCGGCCTCAAACCGAGATCGACACGTAAGACGCGTCTCGAGCCGCGCGTGATGTCCACCGTGGTCATCATCACCGGTTTCACGGATGAGCAAACGGTGCGTCGAGATTTGAATCCGAGAAGACAGCCGACGATCATCGCGACGACGACGACCTCGAGAGACTGACGGTGCGCACGAACGACGAGTGTGATGACGTAGGATGAGATCGAGCAGCTGGCGCAGGCGCTGGACGTGACGATCGATCGTGGATATCGTCCCGGGTCGCACTTCGACGTGTGTCTGGCGGCGGCGACGACGACGCTCAAGTACGACGTGGCGAGACAGCTGAGGAAACCGGTCGTCACGGTGGGTTGGTTGCGAGCGAGCGCGCAAGGAAAAAGGTTGGTAGCGCTAGATCGTTTCATGGTACCACCGTTCTTGGGATGTGTCGTGTCGATCACGGGATTTATGGACCTGACGCATCGAGAGCGATTGAAGTTGGAGGTGGAGCAGAACGGCGGAACGTTTTCGCCAGATTTAGTCCAGGGAAAGTGCACACATTTGATCGCGTTGAAACCGGAGGGTGGCAAGTATGAAAGTGCACTGAAGTGGGGCATAAGAATCGTGAGTCAAAAATGGTTGGACGACTGCGTGAGAGCGAAGGCAAACGTCGGCGAAGCGTGTTACCCGGTGGTGCAGCAGAGAGTTGTTGCACCGGAAGTGGTTAAGTGGGTGCCTCCTCAATTGTTAGAAGACGACACGCCTTGGGACTCAAATCATCTATTCGGTTGTCGTCTTTACATGGTCGGTTTTGACGCACACGAACGAGAGACGAGAAATCAAGAGAAGAAGAATCTCATGCACGAGGATACGTTTGAAAAGATGAAACTAGTTCGTCAAGGGGCGGGGATCACCACAAAAGACATGAACAAGGCGACTCACATAGTCATTAGTGAGCATGCGAGTGCGGTTGATTATTATCGGGTCCGCATGGAGCGAGATCGCTGCGTGACGGCAGCGTGGCTTGTGGCGTGCGCACGCGAGAGCAAGTGCTTACCGATGGAAGATTACTTGATTGAAGACAAAATCTGGGAGGAGAATGTCAACAAAACCATATCAAATCGACGAACCGATTCAGGGATACAATCTACCAGGTCGCTATCGAGCGAACGTCGTGATGAGATCGAAGAAGGTAACCGAGGTAACCGAACGAGTCGATTGAATCCGGGCGCGACGCAAGATATTCGACAACCCGAGATCGTGACGAGAGATCAAAATCCGCTCGCGCGCGAGAATTTATCTCGAGTTCAAGTGCCTGAGACGTCTAAAATGACAGGAACAGAGCTGCCTGCGACGGAACCGATTCGTTTCGATAGACAGGACGAGTCTGGCCAGCCAACGTCAGATAGTATTCCGTTCGTCGGTAAGCGAATCGCGTTGTCTCCTCTTTTGCAAGAAGATGAGGCTTCGGCGGCACGTGATTACATCGGTCAAGGTGGGGGGTCAGTAATTGACTCGCGTACTGGTAGAGAGTTCATGAACGCTGACTACATGGTGTGCCCATCAATGCCGAGCGCGGATGAGCGAAGGACGCTCAGGAAGATGGCGCTGGGCAAGATGGAACTTGTGACGTGCTTTTGGTTGGACGAATGCCTGAAGCAAAGCTGCATTCTTTCTCCCGAAAATTCGGTGGCTTTCAAACCACTTCCGTGCGACGTACCGATCCCAGGTTTGAGTGGGGGTAGTATTCGTATGAGCACGTCAAACTATACCGAGGATACAAAGCGTGAGATTCGCATGATGTGTGTGCTCGTTGACGCGAAGTATTCAGACCAACTGAGTCGAGCGAAAAACACCCATCTATTGTCACCGGTAGCTTCCGGTAAGAAGTATGAAGCTGCGATGAACTGGGGTCTTAAAGTTGCCACTCGCGAATGGTTGGAAACGTGCATCAAATCTGGAAAGCTTGTGGACGAGTCCGAATTTAAGCCAAAGTCTGGCGAATCGAATGCGGAACCTGCAGCCGGTGAAACTCACGCGGAGATTCAAGCGGCTGCAAAGAAAGCTTTCGCGCCTCAAGTCGTTGGAAAAGATCTTTCCGGGTTATTACAACCCTCTGCATCTCCGCTGCATACGACGAAACCTTCCACGCCGAGTACGATCGCGAAGAGCAGCCCAAGCGGCGACAGTAGAATGCCCAAGTCGACTGGTTCTCGTGGGAAAACACCGCTCTCACGCACCGCATCGGGCGTGACGCCTGGAAGTAAACGACTGAAAACGCTGACCGGGCGACCGAGCGCGGGCGAGCAAACGGAGGCGCTGTTCGATCAGGTGATGCAAAATATGGAACCCAGGGATGAAAACACCGATATGCCTAAACCGCTCGGTTTTCCGACGCCCGTGAATCGCTCTACCGTCACGAGGACGGCAAAGAATGCGATGGGCGCGTCCAGTCTCCAACTGTCTCAAATGGATAATAAGCACGAGACGCAGTTCGGGTATGCAGATTACAAGCAAAACTCTCCGCGCACCAAGAGTGAAAAGCGCCCCGACGGCAACGACAAACTCAACACGCTGTTCGCGACGCATAACAACGCCTCAGCGCGCACGCCATCTCAGGGCGACAATCAAGAATTAGATGATTGGATTTAACTAGCTCACGCACACAGTAGGTACGATTAGCAAACATTAGAAATGTTGTCCGTAGACGGTAGACCGGGCCAACCGCACAGCGCGACATGCTGTCATCAACCTTGCGAGCGATCGGTGAGAACCTCAACCTCGTCCCATCGCGCTCAAGCATTTTCCGTCGCTCGCTCGCGTCGCGTCGCGCCCCCGCGCCGCCGCGCGCGTCCTCGTACCGCACGCCGAGCGACGTCTGCCGTGTTGAGACGGAAGTAAAGAAGTCGCGCTTCGTCGCGCTCGCCGCGCCGTGTGCGAGCGCGGACGACGCGTTGCGGTTCGTTAAGGAGCGAAGTGACCTCAGCGCTAGTCATAATTGTTGGGCTTTCCGCTGCGGGGAGGCGCAGTACAGATTTAGCGACGATGGTGAGCCAGGCGGGACAGCCGGACAGCCCATTCTGAACGCCGTGTCGGCGTGCGGTCTGGACCATTGTGTCGTGTTAGTGACGCGATATTACGGTGGCACGCAATTGGGCACGGGAGGCCTGATACGTGCGTATGGAGGTGCCGCGCAATCAGCTCTGGAGTTGGCGGCAAAGGAAGCGACCGAGGTGCGAGCGAAAGTCGACGCCGTCGTCAACGCCGCGCCGGGGGATTTGGGGAAAATATTTCTAGCCTTGGACGAATTCGCGGCGGAGAAGATCGACGAAGAGTACTCCGATGATGGTTCTGTGCACATACAGATCGAGTGCGAGGAAGAAGTCGCGGAGACGTTGAAGGAGCGGCTCGCCAACGCCACGAGCGGGCGCGTCGAGTTCAAGTTTTGGGCGGCTCGATGAATTACTTTTTCAACGCGCGCGCTATCGCACCACGGCTATTGGTGCGTGTCTATAATATTCACTCGAGTTGTTTCATTCACGCTATCGCACCACGGCTATTGGTGCGTGTCTATAATATTCACTCGAGTTGTTTCATTCACGGCGCGCGCCTCACGTCCATTCGAGCTCCCAAGGATGCCAATCCTTCTTAGAAGGAACGACGGATTTCTTCGCGACGTCCCGTCGCATCGCCTTTCGCATGTCGTACGCGTCCTCGTCCCCGCTGTAATAATCTAGCACTCGTCTGTACACCGTGTACCCAAACTTTTCATACATCCCTATCGCCAGCGCGTTGGACACCCTGACGAACAAATCCACAAAGTACGCGTCGTGCGCCGTCTCCGTCACCAGCTCCAGCTCCCTCATCAGCGTCTTCGCCAGCCCTTGTCTTCGGTATCCCGGCGCCACCGTCACCGCGGACACGTGTCCGTGAAACAACTCGCCCTCGCCCTCGCACTTCCCCATGACGTACCCGCACACGTCACCGAACGTCGACGTCGCGGCGCTGAAATACTCGGGCCACGTCGCGAGGTACTGCAGGTAAAACGCCAGCCCGTACGTCTCCGTCAACGCGTCGACGTTGACGTCGTTGTACGCGAACAAGTCCGCGCACGCGAACGGGCGCACCGTGGTCATCGCGTCGCGTCGACGCCCGTCGCGACCGCGTGTGCGGGACGCTCGCGTCGCGACGAACGATGAGCGGCCGCAGACGACGACGCGGCGGTGCGACGAGACGCGACGCGATGACGCGCGCGGTGACGCTAGAGAGCGACTCGGACGAGCTTCGACGCGCGCTGGAGTTTCTGCGCAGGCACGAGCTGCGAGGAAGCGAGCGCGCGCTCGCGAAGGAGTTGAACGAGAGAATGGGCGGCGGCGGCGGCGACGACGACGAAGCCGACGAAGCCGACGACGACGACGAACGCGGGCAGAGGATGGCGAAAGGCGTCAGTGCGCGTCTCGCGGGTGACGCGGACGAGAGCGAGGATGAGAGCGAGGACGAAGGTGAAAGCAGTGCCAGTTGGCAACCGTCGCTGTTGCGGCGGCTGCAGAGCGTGAGCGTAAACGGAGGCGCCATGGCGGCGATGGTGCCGAAAGAGGAAGCAGAAGAGAAGGCGCGCACGCACGTGCGGTCGGTGTCGGCGATCTTGCCGTACGACTTGCTGGAGAACGCGTCGTCGTACGAAGAGGTCTTGGAAGACTGGCGAAGAAAGGCGGAAACGGCGTGCGAATACGTCGATGAAGAGGATGAGGGATTCGATCGGTATTACGTGCCCAGACACGAGGTGAGGAGACATTTGGTGGACACTTTTGTAGTGGATGACTGTCGGGGGGAGGAAGCGGGTGGCGAGTGCGTCGATGGACACGTGCAGTTTTCACCAGACATGAAGGCGAACGCGGAGCAGACGACGAGCGCTGAGAAGAAGACGCGAGTGCTCGATCGCGGCGAAAGTTTCACGTTTGGCGACGTTCCCGCGGTAGACGCAGACGATGGACTAGAAACTCCAATACCACAAGGTTGGGTCGATTCTGAGCGCGATGCGGCGAGCAACGCGTTTGAAGCTTTTCACTTGAAGGTGTTTCACCAAGGCAAAAAAACTGGCTTCCAAGACTCGAAAGATTTCATCGTGAAACACGGCGATGTGGTGGCAAATAGGTACAAAATAATCGAAGGCATCGGTCGTGCGGCGTTTAGTAAAACCGTGCGAGCGCACGATCTTCAGACGAACACACCCGTGTGCTTGAAGATCGTGAGCAATAACAAGGACCACGTGGACCAGGGACTAGACGAGATCAAGCTGTTGCGATTGATAAACGCCAAGGATCCGAACGACACGCACGGACTGCTGCGAATGTTCGATTTTTTCTATTTCAAGGAGCATTTGTTCATCGTCAGCGAACTTTTGCGAGCGAATCTGTATGAATTCCAAAAGTACAACGCGGAGACCGCCGAGACACCGTATTTCACTCTCTCGCGCGTGCGTTGCATCGCGAAGCAAGTCCTCGAATCACTCACTTTCTTGCACAGCCTGGATCTGATTCACTGTGACTTGAAGCCCGAAAATATTCTGATGAACTCTTACGCCGATTGTAGCGTGAAGCTCATCGACTTTGGCAGCTCGTGCTTCACCACGGATACCCTGAGCAGTTACGCGCAGTCGCGCGCATACAGGGCGCCCGAAGTCATCATCGGAGCCAAGTATTCACAAAAGATTGATGTTTGGTCGCTCGGATGCATTCTTGCCGAACTTTATAGCGGACGTATGTTGTTTAGAAATAGTTCCGTGCCCTCGCTGCTGGCACGCATGGTGAGCATCAGAGGGCCCTTCGACACCAAACTTCTCGCCAGAGGTACGCAGAGTCACAAGTACTTTACTAAGCAAGGATTCCTGCACGAAATCGAGGAAATGAGCGGGACTATGAGTATTTTAAGACCAAAGCGTACGTGTTTGAAAACGAGACTCGGCGCTAAGGACGATGTCTTCATTGATTTTTTGGAAAAGTTACTAGTCGTCGACCCGGAGGCCCGTTTGAGTGCGAGCGAAGCGCTTCAACATCCTTGGCTCAGTTGACAACTGTTTTATGCAATTTGATTCACAATTCATTCTAGTACCGGCGATCATACTTGTCGTACTTGTCGTACTTGTCGTCACGTCTATACGGTTTGTACGAGTCTCTCTCACGGCTTCGAGAGCGTCGCCTGTCGCGGTCGCGCGAGCGCGAGCGGTCTCTATATCTAGCATCATCTCGTCCCCTGGGCCTACCGTCTCTATCATCGCGACGATCGCGGTGACGATCGCGATCATCCCGGGGTCTATCGCCGCCGCCGCCGCCACCACCGTGCGCCTTTCGTCCCACTTGCATCGAAAGCGAGTGCTTCACCGACTGCGGTCGCCCGTTGCTCGAGTCGTTCCTTCGAGTACCCCCTTGACCACCGCACCCTAATCCTCTGTCGGAGTACCCTAAATCTTTTATTCGCTGCACCATCTCTCGGCGGGCGACCTCGGGAATCCTAGGAAAGATGGTTTCGAAATAATGTTGCTCGAGCAACAAGTCTCGCACGTACGTCCCCATCGTCACCTCCTTCCCGCCCGGCGACGGCGAGAACTTTTCCGCGTCATCGAAAAATTCCTCGCACCACCTCAACAGCTCCCGACCATTCTTCACGTATCGCACGTACAGAAACCCGATCGCCCGTATGTACGGCGAATCTCCGTGCCTCAGCAGGTGCCAAATCTCTTTATCGCTCAGTTCCTTCTCGCAAAACCGAAACAGTATGCAAAACCCCGTCGACGCCCCTCGCGCGTTTCCCGACATCCACGGCTCGACGTGATCGACCAGTTCGTATATCTCGTCCACGAGCGACATGAAGTCCATCCCTTCGCCGTCCACCGTCCCCGTCGCGCTCCGGCACAGCTTTCGATAGTACTCTGAATTCACCACGTTTTGTCGCAGCACCGCCTCGACGCCGTGCGTCCGTCCCGTCGTCTTCGCCGCGTTCCCGAACGGGGTCCATATCGCGTGTCCGTGGTTTTCGACGTCGCTCGGCATCGCGCGCGTCGCCGTGTGCACCGCGCTCGAGCCAATCCAATCGCGCCAATGGACGCATCGATGGACCCATCGTTCCGAACCCGTCTCGAACGTCGGTCTGGGGGGTCGCGACGAGTCCCGACCCGTCGCGACGGTCCGACGGTCCGTGTTTCCCGGCGGCGCGCGACGGTGGATTCGATTGATTATCCGCGACGACGACGACGACGACGACGACGACGAACGATCGCGACGACGCACGACGCGACGCGCGGCGACGCGGACGAATCGACGCGGACGCGGACGAACGAGCGCGCGCGAGCGAGCGAGCGAGCGATGGCGGAGACGGGAAAGAACACGGCGCGACGCGACCTGTTGCTGGAGCTGCAGCGTCGCGCGCAGGGGCAGTGGGCGCGGGAGAAAACGTTCGAGGTGGACGCGCCGAAGGCGAGCGATGGCGAGGGAGGGAGGGATAAGTTTTTTGGAAACTTTCCGTATCCGTACATGAACGGGCTGCTGCATCTCGGACACGCGTTCTCGCTGAGCAAGCTGGAGTTTGCGAGCGCGTATCACAGGCTGAAGGGCGATCGGACGCTGTTTCCGTTTGCGTTTCACTGCACGGGGATGCCGATCAAGGCGTGCGCGGATAAGATTGCGAAGGAGATTGCGGCGTATGGGAATCCACCCGTGTTTCCCGACGCGAGCGTGATGGAGGCGGAGGCGGAGGCAAAGGCGAAGGCGGAGGCGGCGAACGCGGGGCCGGCGGACCCGACAAAGTTTGTGGCGAAGAAATCGAAGGCGACGGCGAAGAAGGGGACGCAGGCGACGCAGTGGGCGATCATGCAAGCGAGTGGGATCCCAGATGAGGAAATTCCGAGCTTCGCGGAATCTATGCATTGGTTGAATTATTTTCCGCCGCTGGCGAAGCGCGACGTCATCGCCATGGGATGTCAAGTCGACTGGAGACGTTCGTTCATCACCACCGACGCGAATCCGTTCTACGATGCGTTCGTTCGCTGGCAGTTCAATACGCTTAAGAAGATTGGTAAGATTGTGAAGGCGAAGCGTTTCGCCGTGTACTCGCCGATCGATGGACAGCCGTGCGCCGACCACGACAGAGCTTCGGGTGAAGGCGTCGGACCGCAAGAATATTTGCTCATTAAGATGGCTGTGTACGATGAATGCCTCACTGGTGATCTTGCACCTTTGGCCGGTAAGAAGGTATTTTTGGCTGCCGCGACTTTGCGTCCAGAAACGATGTACGGTCAGACAAACTGCTGGATTTTGCCCGACGGCGACTATGGCGCGTACGAGCTCGCCAACGGTGAAGTCGTAGTCATGTGTGAGCGCGCTGCTTTGAACCTGTCTTACCAAGAACAGTTCGCGGAAGAAGGTAAACCCAAGTGCCTGCTTACGTTCAAGGGTCAATCCTTGATCGGTTGCGCGGTCAAATCTCCGCGAGCTGAGCTCGAGAAGATTTACTGCTTGCCCATGATGACAATTCTCATGAACAAGGGCACGGGCGTTGTTACCTCCGTTCCGTCTGATTCTCCGGATGATTTCATGGCGCTCAGTGATTTGAAGGCCAAGCCTGCGTTGCGAGAAAAGTTTGGTGTCAAAGACGAATGGGTAATGCCTTTTGAAGTCGTCCCTTGCGTGCACATTCCCGAATTCGGCGACGCGTGCGCGCCGATGGTTTGCGCTGAACTCAAGATTCAGTCACAAAATGACCGTGTGAAGCTTGATGAAGCCAAGCATCGGACGTACTTGAAGGGTTTCACGGAAGGCGTTATGATTCTTGGCAATCACAAGGGTAAGCCTGTGAAGGAAGCCAAGCCATTGATCAGACAAGAGATGATCGACGACAACACGGGTATGGTGTATAGCGAACCTGAGCGCACCGTCATGTCGCGCTCTGGTGGCGAGTGTGTCGTTGCCCTCACCGATCAGTGGTACCTCGAGTATGGCGAAGAGGCTTGGAAGGCAAAGGCCGAGAAGTGCCTCGAGAACATGAACTGCTACCACGACGAAGCTCGACACTCATTTGAGCACACTCTCGGTTGGTTACGGCAGTGGGCTTGCAGCCGATCCTTTGGCCTGGGTACGCGCATGCCGTGGGATGAGCAATATTTGATTGAATCGTTGTCGGACTCTACCATTTATATGGCGTACTACACCGTTGCTCACTTGCTTCAAGGCGGTGACATGTACGGTGAAGCCCGCCCGTCAGTGGATCCGAGCAAATTGACGGATGAAGTTTGGGACGCTATCTTCTTGGGCACCGCGAAGCCTTCTGAGGATGACTTCCCGCGTGACTTGTTAGATCGCATGATCAACGAATTCAACTTCTGGTATCCGTTCGATCTTCGCGTTTCGGGTAAGGATCTGATCCAAAATCACCTGACTTTTGCGATTTACAATCACACCGCGATTTGGGAAGACGAAAAGATGTGGCCGCGTTCGTTCAGAACGAACGGCCACTTGCTGCTGAACAACGAAAAGATGAGTAAGTCTACTGGTAACTTTAAGACGCTTAAGCAAGCCATCGAAGAATTCAGTGCTGATGCGATGCGTTTCACATTGGCTGATGCGGGAGACACGGTTGAAGACGCGAACTATGTCGACGACACCGCGAACGCTGCCATTTTACGTTTGACCAAGGAAATCACGTGGTACGAAGAGCAAATGGCTGAAATCGAAGCAGGTAATCTGCGCACGACCGAGCCGAATAAATTCATCGACCGTGTCTTCACGAACGCGATGAACACGGCCATCGCACAGACTCAAGAGCATTACGAGAATATGATGTTCCGCGAAGCGCTCAAGAGTGGTTTCTATGACTTGCAGTCGGCGAGAGACGCGTACCGTCTTATGAGCGCTGAAGAGGGTGGGATGCACGCAGATCTAACTAAGCGATTCATTGAAGTTCAAACGCTCTTGCTCGCGCCGATTTGCCCGCATACGTGCGAGCATATCTACGGCACTATTCTCAAGAAGGAGGGCAGCGTCACCAGCGCAGGTTTCCCGAGCGGCGAGGCAGAGGATGTCGCTCTCACCGCGGCGAACAAGTACTTGGCTGATCTCATCACGAACATGCGTAAGGGCATCGCAAAGTGCACGGCACCCCCGAAGAAAGGCCCGAAGGGCCCTCCTAAGGTTGCCAAAGAGGGAACTATTGTCGTGGCGTCTGAGTTTGTGGGTTGGCGAGCGGTGTGTCTGAGCATCTTAGCGGAATCGTACGACACCAAGTCCAAGACTTTTCCTCCCGTGCCGGATATTTTGGCCAAGGTCAAAAGCAGCGAGCTTTCCGCAGACGCTAATTTCAAGAACGTGATGAAAATGGTCATGCCGTTCATCAAGTTCAAAATGGATGAGGCCAACGTTGCCGGCGCATCAGCGTTAAACACGAAGATCATCTTTGACGAAATGGACGTCTTGAAGGAGAACATTGACTTTATCAAGCGTGCATTAAGTCTATCGACTCTTACCATTTGCTACACAACTGGTGAAAACGCGGGTTCAAAGGCGGACGACGCCACGCCTGGCGCCCCAGCTTTTGAATTTGTTGTCACGTCTGATGAGGACCTCGCCGCCGGAGTCGCAAATATGCTCTTGGGATGAAAAAATTAGCACTATAGAAACCAAACGCATTCAATTCACATTCCTAAAATCTAATAAGCTACAGCCGTCTCGATATGTTATGTTCTGAGCGGCGATTGTTCGGTCTCCATCCTCTGGGCCCCGGGATCGCCGGCGCGTCATCGTCGTGATACGTAGACGTAAGAATTTTTCGCTTGACTTCGGCGAGCTCGGCTTCTTCAGCCTTCAAAGCCTCTTTGACGTTGGCGACGAACTCTGCGCGTTCCGGGACATTCAGTTCTTTTATCGTTTGTTTACCTTGGTTCTTTACCAGCATCTTAAAAGCTATCGTCCCCCCAGTGTTGTTCCTTGAAGGATTTGCGCTTGAGTGATTTCGTATGCCGCGACTTCCCAGCATCGACGTCGCAGAGGCACCGAGGAACTTGTTCATCTCGCGATCAAACTCTCGCTGTTCTTGCAAAGATGCTCGAGAAAGCTTCGCACGAACTTTGACTTCTTCGTCTTGCTCGGAAGTCTCGGATCCGGAGTCAGTGGAGTCATCATCGTCGACGTCCACTTCGGTCGAGGATTCGCCATCCGTAGATTCGTCTTCTGATTCATCCGACGACACATCGTCCATATCTTCATCTTCGTGTTCTTCTTCGCTCTCTTCGCTCTCTTCGCTCTCTTCGCTCTCTTCGCAGACGTCCATTTCTTCTTCTTCTTCTTCTTCCTCCTCCTCCATCACTGGTTCCATGCCACCAGGGGTAATGCTCGGCTTTTCAAGAAGCTTTTGGCACTCACCGTTCGCCTCTTCGTACGTCTCGCAAATTTTCATTCGCGGATTCATCGAGGACAACAACTCCATGACGTCGTTAGATATATCTAACGCCACATCTTTTGTCAACGCGTATCGCTGAAAAAAGATCAAGAACCTGTCGATTTCTTTCTTCTGCGCGTAACTAATGGCTCCTCTTCCCTTGAACGCGGTTTCCAAAAGCGTACAAACCATGCGCAAACGAATCGTATCCGTCGGATAGTCAGGCGCTTCGCGTCCGTCGTAGCCGATAGAAATTATCAAGTAGAGCGTATCCATAAGCTCACGGAAGAGCGCGACGCGCTCTTTGTACAGAAGTGCGAGGAGTCTCATGTTCGCAACACGGCGCTGATGCATCCACGTTTCGTTTGTCTCTAAACCAAATCGAATATCCTCTAGCAATGTATCAAGCGCTCGCACTGCGAGAGTCGGGTAGTATTGTGACAATCTCGCAATCAACGCTGCGACGAGCGGTACGGATGCGTATCTCCCTTTACTCACTTTGAGGAGTCTTTTCAACAAGTAAGGTTCAGTTTTATCCCAAGGAAGTTTACGAAGTTGCATCGCCACTTTGTCGAGCGTGTGCTTTGACAACTGTAAATAGATGAGCTCTCGAATATATTCGTGCAATGGTGGTCGTATCTTTTCCACTACGACCCTCTGCACTGGCCTACATTTATAATAAGCGCTATCCACCAAAGCACACTGCCGAGAGTCCAACTTGCTCACAGCTTTTAGGCGCAGGAAGATGTCCAAAATGCTTCCCATACGTTTCGACGTCAACGGCGTTCGAGTCAAGTAATAGCCCGCTACGTCAAATAAACAGCAAAGAACGTCGACATTGTCACCATGAAAATCATCTAAAAGACTTTTCACGATCTCAAACACCGCCAAATCGTCGAAAACTTTGAACTTGATGAGCTCGCCGATGAATTTGATATTCTTCAAGCGCTCGCTTAGATTTGCTCGTTTGCCCTTCTTGACCAAATTATAGAACTCATTCTTCAGCGGTTCGGAAACGGCGGGCGCGATGTCATCGAACACATTCGCGAGTGTGGCTATTATTCTACCATAGAATGGAATGCGATCTACCTCCGAGCGGTGTACGCTCAAAAATTCTTGAATCAACCGTCTTCGTCCTCCTCGAGCGGCGATGTAACAGAAGTCGGTACAAATCGTATCAGCCTTGTCTTTCGACAGCGAATCGGACAAACGCATAATTAAACCTTCGACTTTTGCGCTTCGCCCTTCTGCGTTTTCTTCCCTCTCGCGTTTCAGACGCTCGGCTTCCGTTTCGTTTTCGTTCGTCTCGTTCACCAGGAGCACCGCGGGAATCGAGGCTCGCAAATCTGGAAGTGTCTCGTAAAAGTGCTGCTGTTCCTCGTCTTCCCACATATCGCTGCGCTCGCCCGACGATTTCACACCTCCACGATGCAGCTCCATCGTGCCTCCTCGTGCGACCTTCTCTTCCACTTGCTTCTTCATCTCTGGAAGCTCGCGACCGAGCGCTTCTGCGAGCGTCGTTGCCCCCTTCAACAACCCATCAAACACCTTTGTGAGAGCCGCAAACTCCACCGATGCCGCCTCACTAATAGCACCCGTGCGTTCTAATAACCGCGACATCTCGCGTTCTTGCGCTGTGACGGCTGAAAACGCCTCCATGAGCACGAAGAAGAGTCTGTCGCAATACTCATTCAGCGTCGTCCGAAACGCCTTTTGCACATCTGGCGCCAGGATAAAATCGTTGGACGCCATCTCGACCTCGGGTTCGGCACCGAGCATCTCCACGGCAAATGTCTTGGCGAAACTTGCCAGCGTGCTGAGCGAGTGTTGGTATAAATCCGGCGCCGTCTTGTACTCCAAGCGCGCCAGCTCCTTCACGGCGTCGAGCACGGGCTTTACTTCGGGGCACACACCGACGAGATGAAGCTCCATGAACAATCGTAATTTGGTTCGACGCTGCAACGGCGACGGCAACGCCTCTACCTCGCCCTCTGCCATCTTCAACAACGTCTCGGGCTTGGGCGGCAATACGTACGCGCTCAACGCCGCGATGAGCGGCGCCGCGAAATCCGCGTACGTCTGGTGCATGCAAGAAATGATCTCCACCGCCGCGTTGACGTCCGAGCTCTTCATCTTACCCTCCACGCACGCCGTCGCGGCCTCGGTGACGTACTTACTCACGTTCACCCTGCTCAACTCTTGCGCGAGCGCCGCCCCATTCTCCTCCGTAATCGTCCTCAACTTTTTAATCAGCGTCGTGTTCTTCTTAATGCTCGAATCTCTCCCCTTGAGCGCTTGTTCGTCCGGCCTCGACGGCGACGCGTTCCCCTCGCGCGCCTTCGCTCGCGTCTCTCGCGCCCGCTCGATCTCCCGTCGCTTCGCCTCGAGCTCCGCGCGCGCCTTCGCCGCCGCCGCCTCCGTCCTCGTCGCCTCCTCCGCCGCCCTCTTCGCCGCTTGCGCTTCCTCGCGCGCCCTCGACCGCGCCAGCGCCGCCGCTTTCTCATCCTCCGTCAGCGCCTCCGCGCTCGCGCTCGCGCTCGCGCCCGCGCCTCGCCCGCGTCCCCGTCCCCGTCCCCGT